>ERZ808040.136-NODE-136-length-72802-cov-69.592726_pt1 | contig 72802 bp, 67 predicted proteins | sample MGYA00380191_ERZ808040 | MGnify/ENA primary metagenome ERZ808040 (study PRJEB31490, sample SAMN06133395) | mouse gut metagenome | isolation source: J6 | host: mice | place: China: Chengdu | collected 2015-05 ...
ACGCTCGTGTGGCGTATTATGCAAGCATCTGATAAACAGTCGAAAGAGTTTGCTTTGTTTTTAGTGCGCCTCTCAGGTCGGCAAATGAAACGCAGCAAACCAATAACCGCACCTGCTGTGATGGCAGGATTGTTCCAGTGGCTTAATTTTACCGAAATGGTAAATCATTATTCCCCTGACAAACTAAGTGAATTCGCTGATGCCGCTAGTAAATTTGTGTAGATACCTATGCCCTGAAGTGGGTGGTTTTACGGCGACCGGTGATAAAGTAAATGGTATAAAGTAGCTGTCTTATTAATTGGCTTATAAAGTTATTAGCCTTAACAATTCAAAAATTATTAGCGTTAAAAGTCATTAGGTTAGCACTAATTTACCGAAAATTTAACAAAATGACTGTATCCTAAGCTATTGGCCGTTTTTGTTCTAACTAATAGCCATTATCTAAGCATTTATGTGTAAGTCAATTTATTGTATTTTTCTACCGTGCTATTATCACACCTTAAAATTGTATTTATCTATTACTAGTTGATTAGTAGGTGGCCTGCTAATTAGCCAAACCACTAATAGAACACTATCAATCTCAACAAATAGCCCTTTTACTGGATAGTCTATGCGTCACTTTTTATTCGATTTTATATTTACCATTGCCTGTTTGGTCGTCGCTGCTTGGTGGGGTTACTCCCACGGGGGTATCGGTGGGTTAATGACCACCCTTGCGGTTACCGCCATCTTAGCCATCATGGAAATCTCTTTATCTTTTGATAACGCGGTGGTTAACGCCTCTATCCTTAAAGGCTGGAATGACTTTTGGAAAAAAATATTCTTAACTGTGGGTATTCTTGTCGCTGTGTTTGGTATGCGCTTGGTATTCCCAATCGTCATCGTCGCAGTCACAGCCAAGTTAGGCTTTATGGAAGTCATTCAACTGGCCATTAACGAGCCGGCTCAATATGCCGCCCATCTAAATGCTCACCATGCTGAAATCTCAGCTTTTGGCGGTATGTTCTTATTGTTAGTGTTCCTAACCTTTATCTTTGGGGATAAAGAGGTGCACTGGTTTGATTGGTTTGAGCGTAAGCTAACCCGCTTCAGTAAAGTTGATGCTATGAGTACTTTTGTGGCCATCGTGGTGCTTATGATTTCGTTAAGCTGGGTGGACGAAGCCAAAGAGCCTGCCATCTTAATCGCAGGTATTTGGGGTATCTTGATCTACCTTGGGGTCAACGTACTCTCTAGCCTCCTTGAAGGCGGCACGGACTCTGATGAAGATGAAGTCATTACCGATGCAAAAGGCAATGTCATTACCAATACTGCCGGTGTGTCTTCTACTATTTTAAAGGGTGGTATTGCCGGATTTATCTATCTTGAAGTGTTAGATGCCTCATTTAGTTTTGATGGTGTCATCGGGGCTTTTGCCATTACCAACGACGTGATTATCATTATGTTAGGTCTGGCCATCGGGGCTATGTTTGTGCGTTCAATGACCATTTACTTAGTGGACAAAGGTACTTTAAGTGAGTTTGTATACTTAGAACACGGCGCACACTATGCTATCGGTGCACTGGCAATTATTATGCTGTTATCAATGAAGTTCCATGTCCCTGAACTAATTACCGGTCTAATTGGTGTGGCCTTTATTGGATTGTCTTTATACAACTCTATTCAATATAAAAAGCGCATGGAAAAAACGCAGTAGTCAAAGCTCTACAACTTATACTCGACAACTGAGACTCAACTTAGCCCCCATTAGGACGCTGATAGATGCTAAATAAGCACAAATCTCTTGCAACTGCTTTATTGTTATCTGGCTCGGCATTGGCTGTTACTCCAGCTTATGCCAAATCAGATATTGAGACAGCAGGCGATATTATCGCAGTAACCATCCCTGCCATTGCCTATGGCTCCACCTACTATATGGATGATCCTGAAGGACGTCAGCAATTTTATAAGTCGTTTGCTACCAATGCGGTAGCCACCTATGGCTTAAAAAAAGCGATTGATAAAGATCGTCCTGATCACAGTGATGATGACTCTTTTCCTTCAGGACATACCTCAATTGCCTTTCAAGGGGCCAGCTTTATCCATAAGCGTTACGGCTTAGAGTACAGCATCCCCGCTTATGTCGGTGCGATATTTGTCGGCTATAGCCGTATAGAGGCGGACAAGCATCACACCTCTGATGTCTTGGCAGGGGCTGCACTTGGGGTGGCCAGTAGTATGTTTTTAACCAAGAGCTATCACAACGATGAGCTTGTTATTAGCGCTAATTTGGCTCCTGAATCTTATCAAGTGGCACTGCATTATCAGTTTTAGAGTTTAAGTTTTATTTTTACGGATTATTTCTAGTATTACCTAGCCATTTAGGCAAGGGTTTTGTATAATACGCGAAATCTGTACCTAAGCGAGTAGACATGACCCAGTTAGCAACACTCACTAAAGACCTTTACCTTAGTGATATTGTTGTTTTCTGTTATTGTCGTACTCGCTTTTTTGTGGCTAAAATTTGATAAAAAATCACTTTTTATAGTTCTCAATCGGTCGCAACTTTAACCAATGTCAGGTCATGATAAACACGAATTTAAAGGGTAGGAATATGGGTATACACCAAGACACAACACAAAATAGCTTAAATGAAGTCGAGGCTATCTTAGCTTTAGCAGATGGCAGCATCTTCCGTGGCATCTCTATAGGTGCAGCAGGCAGTCGCGTCGGTGAGGTGGTGTTTAATACTTCAATGACAGGATATCAAGAAATCCTAACTGACCCCAGTTACACCAAACAGATTGTTACTCTAACCTACCCTCATATTGGTAATACTGGCACCAATACTGAAGATGGTGAGTCTGGCGATATTAATCGCAAGCATCAAGTTTGGGCGGAAGGCCTAGTCATCCGTGATATTACTATGACCACCTCAAACTTCCGTAGCTCTGAAAGCTTAGTAGATTACCTAAAGCGTCATGAGACTGTGGCTATTGCTGAGGTTGACACTCGCAAACTAACCCGCATTCTTCGTGAAAAAGGGTCACAAAACGGCTGTATCTTCACCGCTTCAAATGGTGAAACCATTACCGATGCTGACATTGAGCAAGCCATTAAACTGGCTAATGAATTCTCTGGCCTTGAAGGTTTAGACCTAGCCAAAGAATCCTCAAGCCAAGACGGCTTTGTGTGGACTGAAGGTACTTGGGAGCTTGCAGACCGCGGCGTACACGGTGTTACTGAAAGTGAAACCGGTGGCTATTTCAAAAAGCTAGGTGAGCATATCGAACATAAATTCGATGTGGTGGCTTATGACTTTGGGGCAAAAACCAACATCTTACGTATGCTTGTAGATAGAGGCTGTAAAGTGACTGTGGTTCCTGCCCAAACTCCGGTAGCTGATGTTCTAGCCATGAATCCAGACGGTATCTTCTTATCAAATGGCCCTGGTGATCCTGCAGCTTGTGACTATGCGATCGAAAACGTTCGTCATATCATTGAAGAAACCGATATTCCAACTTTCGGTATCTGCTTAGGCCACCAAATCATTGGCCTAGCCAGCGGTGCTAAAACTATGAAAATGAAAACTGGCCATCATGGTGCCAACCATCCTGTGCAAGACTTAGAAACCAAAGTGGTTATGATTACCAGTCAAAACCATGGCTTCGCTTTAGACGAAGACAGCTTGCCTGCGCATATTAAATCGACGCACCGCTCTTTATTCGATGGCACCAACCAAGGTATTGAGCTAACCAATAAGCCAGTATTTAGCTTCCAAGGACACCCAGAAGCCAGTCCAGGTCCTAACGAATCATCGTCTTTATTTGATAAATTTGCCACGATGATGGAACAAAACAAACAAGCTTAAACCGCCGTTTTAATCGGATTGCTAAAGAACTTACGCAGAACTAATTATATAAAAGAGAGACTTATGCCAAAACGTACCGATATCAAAAGCATTCTAATCATTGGCGCAGGCCCAATCGTCATTGGCCAGGCTTGTGAGTTTGATTACTCTGGCGCTCAAGCATGTAAAGCTCTTCGTGAAGAGGGCTATCGAGTTATCCTAGTTAACTCAAACCCAGCGACCATCATGACTGACCCAGTTATGGCGGATGCTACCTACATCGAGCCAATCACTTGGCAAACTGTTGAACGTATCATCGACAAAGAGCGCCCAGATGCTATCCTACCTACCATGGGTGGTCAGACGGCGCTTAACTGTGCACTAGATTTAGACAAGCACGGTGTACTAACGAAGTACAATGTTGAGCTAATTGGTGCCACCAAAGACGCTATCGAGATGGCCGAAGACCGTGACTTATTTGACCAAGCGATGAAGCGTATTGGTCTTGAATGTCCTCGCGCTGAAATTGCAGAGACCATGGATCAAGCCTTTGAAATTCAAGCCAAGCTTGGTTTCCCTTGTATTATCCGTCCTTCTTTCACCATGGGTGGTTCAGGCGGTGGTATCGCTTACAACCGTGATGAATTTATCGAAATCTGTGAGCGCGGCTTTGACCTATCCCCTACTCACCAACTATTAATTGACGAATCGTTGATCGGTTGGAAAGAGTACGAGATGGAAGTGGTACGTGACAAAAACGATAACTGTATCATCATCTGCTCTATTGAAAACTTTGACCCTATGGGCGTGCACACCGGTGACTCAATCACAGTAGCTCCAGCACAGACGCTTACTGACAAAGAATACCAAATCATGCGTAACGCTTCATTGGCAGTACTACGCGAGATTGGTGTTGAAACTGGTGGGTCAAACGTACAGTTTGGTGTTAACCCAAAAACAGGTCGCATGGTTGTCATCGAGATGAACCCTCGCGTATCTCGTTCTTCTGCACTGGCCTCTAAAGCAACCGGTTTCCCTATTGCCAAAATCGCTGCTAAATTAGCGGTAGGTTACACCTTAGATGAGCTTCAAAACGACATCACTGGCGGTCAAACACCAGCCAGCTTTGAGCCTTCAATCGACTATGTTGTGACCAAGATTCCTCGCTTTAACTTTGAAAAATTCCCACAAGCAGACAACATCCTATCTACCCAGATGAAATCTGTGGGTGAAGTCATGGCCATTGGTCGTAACTTCCAGGAGTCTATGCACAAAGCACTACGTGGCTTAGAAACCGGCGCTGACGGCTTTGATGAGCAGATCGACTTTGCTGCTCTAAAAGCAGGCAAAATCAGCGAGGATAAAGTTAAATCTGAAATCAAACAACGTCTAACCGTACCTACTCCTGAGCGTATTTTCTATATCGCAGACGCTTTCCGTCTGGGCTTTAGTGTGGAAGATGTATTTGGCTTTACCAACATTGATCCTTGGTTCTTGGTTCAAATTGAAGACATCGTTAAAACTGAAGCACAAGTTAAGCAGCTAGGCTTTGGCGGCTTAACGGCCAAAAACTTACGCAAACTTAAGCGTAAAGGCCTATCTGACTTACGTTTGGCCAAACTGCTTGGGGTATCACAAAAGCAGCTTCGTAAAAAGCGTTGGGACTTAGAAGTATTCCCTGTTTATAAGCGTGTAGATACTTGTGCCGCTGAATTTGCTACCTCAACCGCTTACATGTACTCAACTTACGATGAAGAGTGTGAAGCTAACCCAACTGATAACAAAAAAATCATGGTTATCGGTGGCGGCCCAAACCGTATCGGTCAAGGTATCGAGTTTGATTACTGCTGTGTACACGCAGCATTGGCCATGCGTGAAGACGGTTACGAGACCATCATGGTTAACTGTAACCCAGAAACTGTATCAACCGACTATGATACCTCTGACCGCTTGTACTTCGAATCTATCACCCTAGAAGACGTGTTAGAAATCGTACGTATCGAGAAGCCAGAAGGCGTTATCGTTCAGTTTGGTGGTCAGACACCGCTAAAACTTGCTCGTGCTCTAGAAGCAGCCGGCGTTAACATCATTGGTACTTCACCTGATGCTATCGACCGCGCAGAAGACCGTGAGCGTTTCCAGCACATGATTCATCAGTTAAACCTAATTCAGCCACCTAACGCTTTAGCTACTAGCCTAGAAGACGGTCTGGTTAAAGCCAAAGATGTGGGCTACCCACTGGTTGTCCGTCCTTCTTATGTACTGGGCGGCCGTGCTATGGAAATTGTCTACAACGAAGAAGAGTTAAAGCACTATCTTCGTACTGCCGTACAAGCCTCAAACGAAGCACCTGTACTACTTGACCGCTTCTTAGATGACGCTGTTGAAGTAGACGTGGACTGTGTGAGCGATGGCAATGAAGTGGTTATCGGCGGTATTATGCAGCACATCGAACAAGCCGGTGTTCACTCAGGTGACTCAGCGTGTTCACTACCTCCTTACTCACTGTCTGATGAGATCTGTGATGAGATGCGTGCTCAAACTATCGCTATGGCTAAGGAGCTTGGCGTAGTGGGCTTGATGAACGTTCAGTTTGCAGTGAAAGACGGCACGGTATATATCTTGGAAGTGAACCCACGTGCAGCGCGTACTGTACCATTCGTCTCTAAGTGCATCGGTACCTCGCTAGCACAGGTTGCTGCCCGTTGTATGGCGGGTCAATCTTTAGAGAGCCAACAGTTCACTCAAGAAATCAAACCAGCATTCTATGCGGTGAAAGAGTCAGTATTCCCATTTGCTAAGTTCCCAGGGGTTGACCCAATTCTAAGCCCAGAGATGAAGTCTACGGGTGAAGTTATGGGTGTTGGTAAGACCTTTGGCGAAGCTTTCTACAAGAGCATCATTGGTACTAACGAGCGCCTACCGGGTCTGCCAGAAGAAGGTGAAAACAAAACTGTATTCATCTCAGTACGTGACAGTGATAAGCCAGGCATCGCTGCCGTTGCTCAGCAGTTAATCGACTATGGCTTTAACCTTGTCGCTACCGCGGGTACAGAGCAGTATTTAACTGAGCAAGGTATTGCGTGTAAGCGTATCAATAAAGTTACTGAAGGCCGTCCTCATGTGGTAGATGCCTTGAAAAATGGCGAAATTGACCTTATTATCAATACCACAGAAGGTAAACAAGCGCAGGAAGACTCTTTCTCAATCCGTCGTAATGCCTTACAAAGCAAGGTATTCTATGTCACTACTTTAGGGGCAGCAGAAGCGGTTTGTAAGTCTTACGCTATTAAACTACCTTTTGAAGTTTATAAGTTACAAACCTTACATGAGCAGGCTCAAATAGCTGCGAATAAAGGCTAATAGAAAGTTAAGTAACAAAAATTAGCGATACAGTCTTAACGAAACGCTTATAATGGACTAATATTTTAAGTAAGTTCAGCTTGTACTCGCTAATTTACACCCCTTATTTCTTTATCAATTGCTAATCGAAGGCTTCGGTTAGCAATTTTTGTTATAAGCCATTGGCTTTTTTTGAGCCAGTAATGAAAAAACTTTGTAGCAAGGTTTTGCCTTCTACAAAATAAAACGTATCCAAAATTATGCACTTACAGCACCCTTGATCGAGGGTGTTGAGGTGTTTTTTTATTTATTTGTTCATCTATTTATGTATATGAGGAAGATGATATGCAACGTTACCCTATGACTCCGCAAGGACATGCTGCGTTAGAGGCAGAACTTAAGCAACTTAAGACTGTAGATCGTCCCCGTATTACTGCGGCAATTGCTGAAGCTCGTGAACATGGCGACCTAAAAGAAAATGCTGAGTATCACGCAGCTCGCGAACAGCAAGGCTTTTGTGAAGCTCGCATCCGTGATATCGAAGCCAAACTATCAGGCGCTCAAGTAATTGACCCTGCGACATTACCTCGTGAAGGCCGTGTGGTTTTCGGAGTTACTGTGGTAATTGAAAACTTAGATACGGAAGAAGAAAAACGCTATCAAATCGTTGGTGATGATGAAGCGGATTTCAAAAACAACAAAATTTCTGTCAACTCTCCTATCGCCCGTGGTTTAATTGGCAAATCAGAAGGCGATGAAGCACGCATCGAAACCCCAAGTGGTTTGGTTGAGTTTGAAATTATCGAAGTAATTTATGAATAATCACTAAAACTTAACAATTATTTATAGCCCTCGTCTAATCCGCTAGAGTTCAATGTTTACGCCCTTTGTAAGCCGTTATTAACAAATAATCGCCCAAAATTGAACTCTAGCGTCACTTGCATAATCGCATTGCTTAATGTTAATTTACAAAACGACTACATTGGCAAATCAAATTGTGACACTTCATGTGTATCTTTAGCACTTACGGTTTTACAGTCCGTGTTAATAATTTATACAGATATTTATTACTTCCATTACTTTGTTAATTAAGTTTTTAATTACGTATTATTTAAATAGTAAATGCATAATCTTTTGAATCCTGTTAAATTATACCCATTAGATTTATGCTTACGAGGCAATTATGAAGAAATTCTCATCAGCTTTATGTGCATTAGCTTGCATGGTAGGAGCTAGTAACTTAGCTCAAGCTACTGAATCAAAGCAAACTATTAGCGTCAAAAGCCCAAGCGATATCGACAGCGTCCTCAACGAGTTAGCACGTAAACAAAATCAACCCACCTCGTTACTTCAAACTTCTTTTGAGCCATCAACACTTTCTACCAACAGCTCATTGATTAGTAACAGAGGATCTAGCAAAGCCAATCAAGGTGATGAGGATGTTCTATCTCATTTAACTTTAGTGGCCTCAAATGCAGTAAATAAATTCAAACAAAGTGGTCGTGCCTCTTGGTACGGTGGTAAGTTCCATGGCAGAAAAACTGCCAGCGGTGAACGCTTTGATATGAACTCTTTAACCGCAGCCCACCCTTCTCTTCCTTTTAACACCTACCTAAAAGTAACCAACAAAGGTAACGGTAAAAGCGTTGTAGTAAAAGTGAATGACCGTGGTCCTTTCCATGGTAACCGCGTATTAGACTTATCCTACGCTGCTGCTAAACAAATCGGTTTAGTTAGCCGTGGTATTGCTAACGTAACTATTGAAAGAGTGGGTTCGCCTTAATTGCCCCTACCCTCTAAATATCCTGCCTACTCATTTAATTAATCTCAATTAAGTGAGTATGGAATAAGAAAGATCTGCATTGCAGGTCTTTTTTTTGGTTTTATGCCTTCAACTTGTGATTATCCAGCAAGTTAGTTATGATGTTTTATCAAATATAATTAACGTTATTCACAGGGGCGCCTTATGGCTGAGATGCACCCTTTGAACCTGATCCAGATTATACTGGCGTAGGGAGTGTATAGCAGTTGCAGTAGCCAAGCCCCTTTTCTCAAACCTCTACTGTTTTGCTGTGTGTTTCTAACTCCCTCTTTATCCATATGGAGGGAATATGCAACCCAAAGTTATTCATCACTGTTTTACCACCTTCAAAGACACCTCTCCATTGGTACATAACATTACCAATGATGTGGCCAATAACACGGTAGCCAACGTCCTACTTGCTGCAGGCGCTTCTCCTGCCATGGTTCATGATATTAAAGAAGCACCGGAGTTTGTTACTCTGGCCCAAGCCCTATCTATAAATATTGGCACATTAACCCAAACTACTTTACAAAGCATGCTGGCCACAGCTGAAGTGGCTCATAGTCAAAATATCCCGTGGATACTTGACCCTGTTGCTGTGGGCGCAACTTCCTTTCGGCAGCAAGCTTGTACTGAGCTTTTAAAGTTTAAACCGGATGTTATTCGTGGCAATGCTTCTGAAATCTTGGCATTGGCGGGAATGAGTAGCCGCACCAAAGGCACAGACAGTGGCGACAGCGTGGACAGAGCCAAAGAGGCCGCCCAGCAACTGACTCAATATGCAAAAGTGGTGGTAGTAACTGGCGCTATAGACTGGGTCACTGATGGCACTCAAGGCTATGCCGTTGACCATGGTCACCCGATGATGACTCAAGTGACCGCCATAGGGTGTGCATTGACAGCGTTAATAGGTGGCTTTATCGGTGCTAATACATCAAAGACAGAAGAAACTAACAGTGACTCACTTCTAAACGCAGCGACTACGGCCCTAGCCTACTATGCCCAAGCTGGCGAAATAGCCGCACAACAAGCCAAGGGGCCAGGTAGCTTTTATGTTCATTTTTTGGATGCTTTATATAACCTAGAAGCCCAAACCCTAATCGATAATTTAAGAGTAACCTCATCATGACCAGCCAATCAGATGCTTCTTTAACTAATTCAAGTAATTTGAGTGAGAAAAATGGCTCAGCCCTAAAGCTATATTTGGTGACAGATAGCCTAATGTGTCAAAAGCTAGGCCTAGTACAAACCGTGTGTGAGGCAATTGAAGGTGGCGTAAGTTTTGTGCAACTGCGGGACAAAAAAGCAGACGATGATGAGCTTTATCAAATTGCCTGTGAGCTAAAAGAAGCCATCGCGGGCCGTGTTCCCTTAGTCATCAACGATAAGGTGCATATTGCCAAAAAAGCCAAACTTGATGGCGCTCATATTGGTCAAGGTGACCTTAGTGTTACTGAGGCTAGACAAATACTGGGTCCTGACGCTTGGCTAGGTTTATCTATCAATACCTTATCCCAGTTGCAGCATGCCCTTAACAACCACCTAGATCAGCTGAACTACTTTGGTTTAGGGCCAGTATTTGCCACTCATACTAAGCCCGATCATGCCAGCCCTCTGGGTTTATCGGGACTAGATGATTTAGCAAAAGCAAGTCTATTGCCTACGGTTGCCATCGGTGGCATTCAACTAGATAATGCCCGTCAAGTTTATCAAACTCACTGTGATGGCATCGCGGTAGTATCCGCTATTTGTGCTGCCGACGACCCTAAACTTGCAGCACAAAACTTATTACAACAACACCTTTTGGCTCAATAGCCTATAAAAACTATTCACTCGTTTAGAAAAACAATCTAGCCTATAAAATAATAAGGACGGAGAGTAAAGATGATTACCAATACACTGACAATCGCGGGTACAGACTGCACCGGTGGCGCTGGGATTCAGGCGGATATCAAAGCCATTAGCGCCAATGGCAGCTACGCTATGAGTGTTATTACCGCTGTTGTGGCTCAAAATACCCAAGGTGTACAAAAGATACAAATGATGCCGCTTGAGATGATCCGAGCCCAAATTGATTCAGTCTTCTCAGACGTACAGGTAGATGCTGTCAAAATAGGCATGCTGGGTAACGCAGAGGTCATTGAGTGCGTGGCTGAGGCTTTAGCTAAGTACAAGCCTAGCAATGTCGTATTAGACCCGGTTATGGTGGCTAAAAGTGGCGATAGATTATTAGATGGTGATTCAGTGGCCGCTTTAAGAGACGTCTTACTACCGCAAGTGGGGCTTATCACCCCCAACCTTCCTGAAGCCGCTGACTTATTAGGTGTTGCTGAAGCCACCAATCGGGAACAGATGATTGAACAGGCTCAGCGCCTACAAGTGCCTACTTTCTTAAAAGGAGGCCATCTATCTGGTAGTGAACAGTCTCCTGACTTGCTATCTGCTGAGGGTAAGCTGCACTGGTTTGAAGGAGAGCGCATCGCCACTAAGAATAGCCATGGTACAGGCTGTACCTTATCTGCTGCGATTGCTACTTTTTGGGGTCAAGGTGACAGCTTACAAACCGCTTGTGACAAAGCCAAGCAGTATCTGACGGGTGCTTTAAGTAAAGCCGACACCTTAAATGTGGGCCAAGGCCATGGCCCAGTGCATCACTTTTATAAATACTATTAATATAAACCCATTAAATTTCAAATGCCCTATCGATGGCATCGTCCAAACGATCGGCAGTGATGACATTTATTCCTTTAAACTGCCCCATTAAGTTTTTTGGGGCATTGGCTTTAGGCACGATAGCGTGCGTAAAGCCATGTTTCATGGCCTCTTTTAAGCGCTCTTGTCCGTTGGGCACAGGACGAATCTCACCTGATAGCCCTACTTCACCAAATACCGCTAACGAGGAAGGCAGAGGCTTTTCCTTAATACTAGAAGCACAAGCTAGTAGCACCGCTAAATCTGAGCCGGTCTCCATGACTTTAACCCCACCCACCACGTTGACGTAAACATCTTGGCCACTGGTGTGAATTCCCCCATGTCGATGCATAACGGCTAGTAGCATAGCCAAACGCTGTGGATCTAGACCTAATGCCATACGCCTTGGCTGACCTGCTGAATCATCTACGAGCGCCTGAACTTCCACTAATAAGGGTCTTGTACCCTCACGGCTAACCATAACTACTGAACCTGAAATTGGCTTATCGTAGCGACTTAAAAAAATAGCTGAGGGGTTTGCCACTTCTTTTAATCCGGTATCGGTCATACCAAAAATACCCAGCTCGTTCACGGCCCCAAAGCGGTTTTTTACCGCTCGAATCATGCGAAAACGCGAGTCGGACTGTCCCTCAAAGTACAGCACAGTATCCACCATGTGCTCTAAGACTCTAGGCCCTGCCAGCGTTCCTTCTTTGGTCACATGACCCACCAAAAATAAAGCCGTTCCGGTTTGTTTGGCATACCGGGTTAACATGGCCGCAGATTCTCGTATCTGACTTACCCCACCTGGCGCCGAATTAATGGCATCGGTATAAATAGTTTGAATAGAGTCAATGATGGCCACAGCAGGCTGCTCTTGAGTCAATGCAGCACAGATGGTCTCAACATTGGTCTCAGTCATCACTTTTAAATGATCACTTGAGAGTCCTAAACGCTGAGCACGCATGGCTACCTGCGACAAAGACTCCTCACCCGTTACATACAAGGCACTGCCTGCTAAAGATTCAGGATTTGCCATATTGGCCGCAGTTTGCAGTAAGATAGTCGATTTACCGATACCTGGGTCACCCCCAATCAGCACGACTGACCCAGCAACCAATCCGCCACCCAATACACGGTCAAATTCACTGATACCTGTAGGTAGGCGGGTATCAAAAGTGACATTAACAGAGCCAAGTGTGACTACCCCACTTTGTGATCCTGAGTAATTCATTCTGTCATTTTTTGCGATACCACCCAAGCTTGGACCCGCTGAAGCCACTGACTTACTAGACTTTTTGTGATGAGGCATAGACACATTTGGTGCTTCCACCAAAGTATTCCACTCACCACAGTCAGAGCACTGTCCAGACCACTTGCCAAAGTGTGCCCCACAGTTTTGACAGACAAAGCTGGTTTTAGATTTGGACATAATAGCGATACCTTATAAATGACAAGATAAAAATGGCCAGCCTATTTCAGCCAGCCATTTTTTTATAATTGGAAAAACAAGAGATACTATCTTTTACATGACCTTTTATATGATCTTTTACATGGTCGTTTACACAGCTAGGCCCTTATGCCGCGAAGCTGTGACGGTTTGCTAACCTAAACTTGGAAGTCTTTACCCAAATAAACCTCTTTTACTAAGGTATTATTTAACACCTCATCTGAGCTACCATGAGCGATAATAGCCCCTTCACTGACGATATAAGCATGCTCACAAATGGCTAGAGTCTCACGCACGTTATGGTCTGTGATCAAAACACCGATACCTCGATGTTTTAGAGCGATAATAACTTCTTTAATATCACTCACAGATATCGGGTCTACCCCAGCAAATGGCTCATCTAATAAAATAAACTTGGGGTTGGCTGCCAAGGCACGGGCAATCTCGCAGCGGCGGCGCTCACCCCCAGAGACACTCATTCCTAATGAATGGCGCACGTGACCCAAGCTAAAGTCAGAAATAAGCTTTTCTAACTCTTGCTTTTGCGCGGCTTTATCCAGATCTTTTCTGGTCTCTAAAATGGCTAAAATATTGTCTTCAACCGTTAGCTTACGAAAGATAGACGCCTCTTGAGGTAAATAGCCAATCCCAGCTCTAGCGCGCTCGTGCATGGCATACTTAGACAAATCCTGATTGCCAAGCTTCACCACACCTTTGTCCATGTTCACCAAGCCAACCACCATATAAAAACTGGTGGTTTTCCCCGCGCCGTTAGGTCCAAGCAAACCCACTACTTGTCCAGGCTCAACACTAAAAGAGACATCTTTAACGACCCAGCGTTTGCCATAGCGTTTGGCTAGATTACGCATGGTCAAAGCCGTATTCGAGGCTTCAGGGATTAAGCTCTGGGTAGTAGCCGACTCAGGCATGACTTCTGCAGCAGTGGGCTGTACAGTCTGCTCTGATTCAGTAGGATTTGGCTGTGAGTTACTCATGGTCTATCTAATTCCTGTACGACTGTTTGACTGACTCGGTGGGAAGATTAACTCAACACGCTGACTGCCCCCTGCCGTCGCTTCCACATCACCCACTTTTAGGCTATAGCGAATCACATTACCCGCAAAGCTAGCCCCATTTTGGGTTAATTTAGCATTGCCTGTTAAAGTCACAATACCGTTTTGTGCATTGTAATCAATCTTATTGGCTTGACCTTTGGCCAGTCCTTTTTCTTTAGTGACCACTTGCTGCATGGTAGCGGGACGACCGGTAGCGATAGCAGACTGTATACTACGACCATCTGATAAGTTCACGGTAATATTATCTGCAGCCAGCTTTAAGGTACCTTGAGTGATGGTGACATTCCCTGAATAGGAAGTCACACCTGTCCGCTCACTATAGGTGGCTTTATCCGCCAATAAGCGTATAGGCTGCTGGGCGTCTGAAGGCAATGCATTGGCCTGAAAAGAAGCTGTTGAGGCTATTACTGCAGTAGCACATAAGGCAACTCTAGGTAAATTTAACATATATGAGCCCATTACTTTGAGGGTATTTGAATATTGGTTTGAGTTGATTAGCGCTTTGATATTAGAGCGTTTATTCACAGTTTAGTTCCTAGACGTTTGGTTTTATAAATTACCAATTTGTTAATTAACCGATGGTTCTATAGATCTGAACAGATCTTATTTAATAAATGTTTAAATATTTTTAGAATAAAGGGTTATCTCTACGGGCCGGCGGCATAAAAGTCACGGCAACATTGGAGAATTCATAATCGCCACTATTCACATCCGCCACAAAGCTTGAAGACTCAAAGCTGTTGTTTGCTTGGGTCACTTTAATAGGCTTATCACTAAAGACTTTCTTTTGCTCCAAGTCTCCAATCAACTCAGAAGCAACCAACTTCATAGGCGGTTTAGCCGCCTGTGTATTGGCATCTGACTGACTAGAAAACAGCACATTATTTGTCATCACAACTTTCGATTGCTCGTGATACATGACTGCTTCATCAGCATTAATCATCACGTTTTGACTGCTGCTAGGGCGCCAGTTGAGCTTCATGGCCACTAATTTATCGAAGTTCTGGTCTGAATAATGGGTTAAGTTGTCGGCAGTCAGTGAGTATTCCGCCACCCCTTCCTCATTGGTTTGGACCGCTAAGATTTCAGTAGCTTCATATTCAATATTGGTGGTAGACATATTTAAAATAGTGTCTAGATCGCCTTGGTTTCTATAAAACCAAACCGCAAACATGGCTATCAATAGTGAAATTACGAACAGAAACCGGGTATTCATTACACCTCTTTATTCTCACCAATTATGGCCAATTAACCTAATACCTTATTAGATGGAGATTATTAAAACACTAATCAAGGACATATTGGCTGATATAGTCTTGATACTTACCATGACCCTTTAGAATTAAGTCGCACACTTCTCGGACTGCGCCCTCTCCACCAATATGCGTAGTCACCATCATAACGCGGCTTAATACTTCTGGATGAGCATTGGGCACAGTGGCCGAAAAACCCACTGACTGCAAAGCTTTGATATCAGGTAAATCATCGCCCATGTAAGCACATTCTTCAAGCTCAACTGGTAAATCAAGAAGCAACTGCTTTAAAGCTTCAAGCTTATCATCACGACCTTGAATGACGTAATCAATGCCCATTTCTTTCGCACGCTGATTGACCATAGCACTAGATCTACCCGTAATAATAGCCGTTTTTACCCCTGCTAACTTAACGGACTTAACTCCCATACCATCTTTTACGTTAAAGCATTTTGTCTCTATACCATTGGCATCATAGATAATATAGCCATTGGATAAAATACCATCCACGTCTAATACCAGTAATTTAACTTTCGATGCCGCTTGAATTAAGTCTTGCATAATTGCCTTCTATTTATTTTAAATAATGCTAACCATTTTAAAAGTACCAACCAGGTTAAAAAACAAAAAAAACGATGAGTTAACTTATCAGCTCACACCAGCTTGTAGTAAGTCATGGATACTAATCACGCCTTCTAACTGCTGCTCATCATCAACAATTAATAACTGACTAATGGCTTTTTCATTCATTAAACTAAGGGCATCAGAGGCTCTCATAGTCTTTGAAACCTGTTTTGGATTTGGCGTCATAATCTCAGACATGGGCGTTTCTAAATCAATTTTTTTCTCTAAGCATCTTCGTAAGTCGCCATCGGTAAAGATACCCACCACTTTATTATTATCATCCACAATCACTGCCATACCCAAACGGCCACTGGTCATGACAAACAGTGCATTGTGCAAAGTGGTGCCTGTAGTCACTAGCGGTAACTGTAAGTCCTTTTCAGCTTGATGCATCAAATCACTTACCCGCATTAAGAGCTTGCGACCTAAAGCCCCTGCCGGATGTGATAACGCAAAATCTTCTGAGGTGAAATGACGCGCATGGACCAAAGCAACCGCAATAGCATCACCAAGAGCTAATGTTGCTGTGGTACTAGAGGTGGGAGCCAAACCTAAAGGACAAGCTTCTTCAGAGGCACCTAAAGTTAAGGCCACATCTGCCGACTTTGGCAACATGCCTCGTTTGTCCCGACTGATACTAATCAAAGGGATGGATAGCTGTTTCACCACAGGCAATAAAGTCTTAATCTCATCAGACTCCCCTGAGTTAGAGATGGCCAGCAGCACATCTCCAGGGACAAGCATGCCCAAGTCACCATGACCGGCTTCCCCAGGATGCATAAAAAAGGCAGGCGATCCGGTTGAAGCAAAAGTAGCCGCAATTTTACGACCAATATGCCCAGACTTACCCATACCGGTTACTACGACTCGCCCTTTACAATTGCGAATAAGCTCGCAGGCTTGAACAAATCTCTCATCTAACTGCTCTATTAGCAGCTCAAGAGCATTTTGTTCAGTGCGAATCGCATCGACGGCGTAAGTAATATACTGTTCAACGGTAGGTGGCTCAATCTGTGTTTTCATAGTGTCTGAGTACTTTTCTTTATTTTTGTGATGAATAGCAATGACGATTTTATTTATAGCCCTTTTATTTATAGAGCTTAGCAAAAACCATATTAGGGACTAAGTTTAGCATATTACCTGTGTTACAAGCAGTCTAGGATGTAAGTTCCGTGTATTAATATCTATAATTTAATAATAAAAAAACCTGCTAATTAGCAGGTTTTTATTTCTTTTCATCCAACACAAAGCTAGAAGAAAGTTTATGTTTTGCTATAAGCTGATTACTCATCATCACCAAAGTTTTTGGTTAAATCATCTTCATCTTGTTGTGATGGGCCAGCAAAGCCACGTTTCTCAAAGCCGCGCTCACCAAACCCGTGCTGTGGACGATTGGCACCAAAGGTTCTATCAGAATCAAAACCACGATCGCCTTCAAAGCCGCGCTCAACACCGAAGCCACGCTCTTGTACAAAGCCGCCTCTTTCTTGATTAAAACCACGGTCAGCAAAGCCACCACGATTAAAGCCGCTACTGCGCTTATTAGCAAAGCCACCAGGCTCAAAGCCAGGCGCACTACGATCAAAACCTGACGTGGCAGCAGGATTCGCCCCAAAGCCACCTTGGTATCCTGCGGGCTGCTGAGCAATGCCACCGCTAGGCGTTGCGCCACTGCTGCGTGGGTTACGGGCAGGTACTACGGTTGAGATGGCATGCTTATATACCATCTGGCTAACTGTATTTTTTAATAAAACCACGTACTGATCAAATGACTCAATTTGTCCTTGGAGTTTTATACCATTGACTAAGAAGATAGACACTGGGATGCGGTCTTTACGCAATGAATTTAAAAACGGGTCTTGTAACGTTTGTCCTTTTGACATCGGGTGTGTCTCCTAAATTTTTAATTTATTATATATGGATGACAGATTAGTTATTAGCTTAATACGGTCAATTTAAAATAGCCATTAAGTTTCGTTATAAATTAGCTCTACTCTCAAACAGAGAGTGTTTATATTTATACTGTCTTTACCATATCATTTTTTTGACTGTCCGTACTAGAAAATTAGTTCACAGTGAGTGTTATATGTGTAAGTAAGTTTTTTTCTAATTATTAGCTTTAGAAATACTATAATCTAGCGTTTAGATAATCTTTTGCCTCGGTAATAGTTGCAAAAGCATGAACCACTTTGTTGCCACGGTCAAGTTGGGCAGACGTATTGAAGGTATCTGTCTGAGAGAACTGGCGCTGAGTGGTCAGGGAACTATTCTCTTGATCACCCTTCGCTGGTTCAACATTTGAGGGATCAAAACTGGCTACTAAGTTTCTAAGCCACGTGTACTGGCGTTTTGCAAGCTGTCTTGTGGCATATAATGCCTTATTTTTCATATCTTGACAAGCAGTTGGCTCGTCAAGGTTATTAACAGCTAAGCCTTTATCTTCAATAGTTTCGCTGTTATTTATTAGTCGCTCCGCCGCTGGATTATTTGTTAAAAGCAAATAATCTATCACTTGTCTGTACCCAACACAGCGCATCGAAGGCATATCGGCTGATAGCTCATATTGCTGTAATAGAGCAGTCACTTCCTCAAAGAACCCTTGCTGCCACATAATCTGTAAACGAAGCTCAATGCGTTCATGTAACCAAGCTCTATCTGGCATGACAGCCAATCCTAGCCAATACTGCTCTGGATTATTAGATAAAGCTTGCTTAGGCAATTTTTGCCATTCACTTAACGGTTTCCCCGTTTGTTTATATACTTCAATCGCTCGGGTAATCCTTTGGGTATCTCCTAGTGGCAAGCGCTCAGCAATAACGGGATCTACCTGCTGTAAGTACTGGTGCAGCACTTCAATACCTTGCTGCTTTCGCCACTGCTCCACCTGTTCACGGATTTGTGGGTCAGTATCTGGCACTGCCGATAGCCCGTCAAACAGAGCCATATAGTACATCATGGTGCCGCCCACAAGTAGTGGGATTTTATTGCGGCCATGAATCTCTTTGATTAGCCGCTCCACATCAGTGACAAAGTTAGCCACACTATAAGAGTCAGTCGGATCAATGATATCTACCAAATAGTGCGGATATTGCAACAACTCCTCTTCGGTAGGCTTAGCAGTACCGATATTCATATCTTTATAAATTAGAGCTGAATCTACAGAGATAATCTCAAACTTCCCTGTCTCATAAAGCTCATAAGCCAAAGAGGTTTTACCACTGGCTGTGGGGGCCATCAAACATACCACACTGTTTTTCGGCAAAGGGCTCTTATCTAATGATGATTTTGTCGAGTGGTTAACCATAATAACGGTCTCTTTGGATAATGTACGAATATATTGTTAGTGTTTTATATAGCTTTATAGTTTTTTTGTTTTAAAGTCTTTCAATCATAAGTTCAGCCAACTGTAAAAACGATAACTGAGTTATGGCCTGTGCGAGAAGTGGCTGACGCTCTGCCTCCGACAACTCGCCTACTCTGCTGAGCACTGAATTTAGCTCAGGTAACGACTGCAAGCTCATTGACTCAAACCACAAGCTGTCTAAATGAGTAGATAAATCTGCCTTTATGTTCTGTAATCCTGACTTTAACCCCTGCTCTGTCATCAGATAAATACGTCGACCCTCTTGGATAAGCAGCAGTGAACGGATAGCGGAGGGTTCGATCTGATAGGTACTTTGTAGCTCATTTAATAGAGTTTGAGATAGAGAGCTCTTGTCTAATACAGCCAAGCCCAACAATTGACTGGGCACTACTGCAGTAGCTTCATTTTTGTCTGCAGTGTTAGCAGCTGTGATATTAGTCGTCGTAGTCTGAACAAATAAACTCTGTGACCTATCATTAGAGGCTGCAGCAAAAACCGATTTATTATCTGCTGCACTGTCTAACGCACTACCTAAGAAGTTACGCCCCTCACCAAGCTGATAATCAGCTCTAGGCTGCTGAACTGTTTTAAAATTAGCAGTCGTAGCAGAGTTGGCGGCGGCTGACTTTAGTTGAGAGTTATATTCTAAGTTATCCTCTACATAGCCTGTAGCTTTCGAGCCAGAGAGTGTCCTGGCTTCAGGTGCTGCGGCCACTCTAGCCGGCTGACGGTTTTGCCACAGCTGAAGCCCATCTCGAACCCCGACTTCAAGATATGCCATCACATTGGCTAGGTTTTGAATCTTGATACATTGCTTAGAAGGGTGAACATTTAAGTTCAACCAAGCCTTAGGCAGATTAAAAAATAACACATAGCCTAGACTATTAATGCCTGGTAAGTTGGCTGCAGTATCTCGAATACTTTGAGCGATGCGTCTATCTTTTACCAATCTGCCATTAATATAAATCAGTTTATAGGTCGCGCTCGATAATGTTCTTGGACTGGGGACCAAAAAGCCTGTAATGGCCAGCCGCTCTTCAGCACCTTGTTGCCAAGCACTTTGTGGTAGTAAGCCTTCTAAGTTAATATTAATTGGTTGCAAATTGCTGTCACTAAACAGTTCAGCTTGATCATGGCTGGTTGGTATTAAGGCCATTAATCTTGCCAGCACTGACTGCATGACTGTTGGCTTCATCGCCTCAGAGCCACTTACGCTATAAGCACTACTTTCATTAGCACTAGCAATAGATTCAAAGTTAAATCTGCGCTTGTCATTGTGCCATAGCGTAAAGCTGATATCACTGGCAACCAAAGCCAGCTGCTTAACCACCGTCTCAATATGAGCGTATTCAGTAGAAATGGACTTTAAATTGCCTCGCCGAGCAGGCACATTAAAATATAAATCCTTAACCGTTACCGTAGTTCCTTTAGAGCGTACCACAGGTAATAATTGCGGTATGTCTTCTAAAATCCCGGCCACATTCAATTCGCGTCCAATCCCACTGCCATCACTACAGCTGGTCAACGTCAACCTAGACACCGCAGCTGTCGCTGCCAACGCCTCACCACGAAATCCTAAGGTCGCAATTCCCTGTAAGTGGGCCACATCAGCAATTTTACTTGTAGCGAATCGGGTCACCGCCATAATCATGTCATCAGGATGAATGCCGCAGCCATCATCAGACACCTCAATAATACCCATGCCCCCTTGAGTAATTCGAATATCAATATGCTTGGCACCAGCATCAATGGCATTTTCAATGAGCTCTTTCACCACAGATGCCGGACGCGTCACTACCTCACCCGCGGCAAGTTGGTTGACCAACAGCGGGGGCAGTTTTTTGATACGGTTGCTGGCACTAACCACAGACGCTATGTGCTCCTGGGTTAATGCCGTTGAATTACTACGAAAAGTCATAATAGGCTATCAATGAGGTTGAAATTGAATTAAAGGCAAATAGGTAGGGGTTTTTATAAGTAGCAAAGCAAGTTTGGTTGTCTATGCTTTACTCAAGCCATGCTTTGCTCAAAAGACATCAAGGTTAATGCCATCCTCATAGTTTATCTGAACTCGTCTGACCTGCTCATTTTCTTCTGTTGTCACAGTAATATCTAGTGTCATTTGAGGCTGAGGTAAGTAACCCTCAGCTCGACTGGCCCATTCAATAATAACCAAAGCTTTATTATCTTCTAGATATTCTTCAAATCCAATAAATGACAACTCTTCAGGGTCTTGTAAACGATACAAGTCCGCGTGATAGACACGCTGTATTAACTCATTATTAGACTCAGTTAACTCGTACGGCTCGACCAAAGTATAGGTTGGGCTTTTTACTGAACCCTGATGACCCAAGGCTCTTAGCCAATAGCGAGTCAACGTGGTCTTGCCCGCCCCTAAGTCACCAGACAGCCAGACGCTCCCAGTAATATTGGCCTTCGCCAGTTGCTGTGCCAAAGCTTCGGTATCGGCTTCAGACTTTAAGATAATCTCTTTATGTTGGCCTGCCATTGTCTGCCTCGCATAATTATTAATGAAGTTTTTAAAGGCGCTATCTATTTGATTTAATAGCATTTAGCTATTACTTGAGTCATCACTAAGCTTTAACTTGAAGGGTCACTTCAGGGTTTACAAAAGTCTCGCCCGCTATTAGCTTTTGATACATTTTTGGGTCGGTCCACTCTTGCATCACCTGCTCACTAAACTCAAAATCTTCTAGCTTTAGTAACCCCATATGCTCATTAGTAATGTCTTCTGCAAAGCACTGAGCATAGCCTGTCGCCGTCTCATGCGCGATAACAGAATAAACACTCACGCCCGCTTCCCCATTGGCCATTTTGGTCTGATCTAAAATGCTTTGAGCCCAAAAGAAAATCACTCTTGAGAACTGTTCAGCTGAGGGAGAGACCGGCAGACTAATCCAGCGCGCACTGAATTTCTTACACATCTCAATGTATTCAGGATCATCTTTGTTCCAAAAACAAATGGCATGATCGAAGCTATCAATAATGTCTTTGATAGACGATTTTAATAACCCAAAGTCATAGACCATTTGACCATTGTCTAATCTATCAGCTTGCAAAATAAGCTCAATCTGATAGCTATGCCCATGTATAGAGCGCTTGCATCTATCTGAGCTACAGTTACGCACAATATGAGCGTTTTCAAACTTGAACAGCTTACGGATTCGCATGATTTTTTCTCACTAAAACTTTTATTTGAATTTGGATTGTCTAGGAATAATCGATAGTTTAACACTTTAGCTAGAAAACAAAATGGATAACACTTTTTAGTGTTACCCATTATTTAAGCTAATTTTATAAAGCTTTGATGACCAGTTAAAAACTAGCCTAGAAGCTTAATGATCTCGGATTCGATAGCTTCGGGCTTAGTGGTAGGCGCATAACGATCAACCACCTCACCCTGACGATTCACCAGAAACTTAGTAAAATTCCACTTGATACCATCGGTCAAAAAACCACCTTCTTGTTTTTTCAGCCAAGTATATAACGGATGCTCATTGTCGCCATTAACATCGATTTTTTGCATCATTAAGAAGCTAACCCCGTAATTCTTCTGACAAAACTCCCCGATTTCTTCATTACTGCCAGGGTCTTGACTGCCAAACTGATTACAGGGAAAGCCAATAACAACCAGTCCTTGATCTTTATAACTTTGATACAGCTTCTCTAAGCCTTCAAACTGAGGGGTGAACCCACATTTACTGGCCGTATTAACGATTAACAAGACCTTGTCTTTAAATTGAGCAAAGTCTACTACATTGCCATTTAAATCTTTGGCATTAAATTCATAAATGGTCGTCATACTCTCTTCCTTGATGTGAACTGCTTTTATATAAGCGCCACTGATTTATTTTCTTGAGCTGGTAATTATTGAACTGGTATTTATTCCACTAGTACTTATTGAGCATAGCATTTACAGAAGTAAATTTAAGCTTTTGGCTCTAAATCTATCGCCACAGAGTTAATACAGTATCTAAGGCCTGTGGTCTCTCTTGGCCCATCTGGGAACACATGACCTAAATGCCCGCCACAGTTACTACAAGTTACTTCAACTCGGCGCATTCCATGAGAAGTATCTAAGTGCTCATCAATTGCTGACTCGTCAATAGTGGAATCGAAACTTGGCCAACCACAGCCGGCATCAAACTTATTGTTTGAGTCAAATAGCTTGGCGCCACATCCTTTGCAGCGGTAGATGCCCTGCTCACTCATATCATTATGAATGCCCGTAAAAGGACGCTCAGTCCCTTTTTCACGTAGCACAAAATACTCTGAGTCAGTTAAACGCTCACGCCAATCGGCTTCTGTTAATTGGGCTATCTCTTCTTTGGTTAACTGTGAATCTTGCATAACGGTTCCTTATTTATCGTAGTCATCTATTTATAATGTGCGTCTTATAATGTCCTTCGATTCATTTACTTTAAGACCTTGCCTCTAAAGTATTGATTGTTTTTTGGCTCTAATACTAGTGTAACTATGTTATGAATTGAAATATTATGAATTTAAAGAAGCTAAGTTAATTAATGAGGCTAAAAGCTTCTGCTTCAAGCATTCAGCCGCCAAAACACCTATTTTTACCGGCTAACTTTACGATTAGTTACATAATAATAAAAACAGACCCATTGGTTTGTTTTAAACGCCCAATCTCAGTGTTAAGCCTTTTATTTTATTGATGTTTTTATAAAAAACTCTAATATAACTGTAAGGCAATAACAATACAGTCAACCCTAATGCAAGATTTACTTGCATTTAGACTATTGATAAACAAATAGGAATGCAATAATATCTTGCATTAGCTAATAAGGTTTGTTTTACTAGCTTAGCAATAATAATCATGACCCTTTTAATACTTAGAGAGTAGTCGCTATGAGTGAGCAATCTGAATACAAAGCTCAAGGAGAGAGGCTTAGTAAGCTGCGTAAAGCCAAAGGATTAACTGCAGAGCAGCTGGCCACTGCCATGACAGAGGCTGGCTCAAAAGTTAGCCGTGGCGCCATATCAAATTGGGAACGGGGCATAAACGGCATTGTCTCCTCAAAGCTTCCCGCTCTGGCAACTATTTTAGGCTGCTCTGAAGGCTACTTACTGCGTGGTGAACTGCCAGACAGCCCTTCTAATTCAGCTGATTATTCCGATTCTTTAGCCGCTGAAACTCAAGTTTCTACCAACCCCCAGTCTTCTAATCAAAGCACGAGTAACCGTACCATGACCAATACAGCCCCTACCCCCGCTCGCCAACCTTTAAAAAAATCTGACAAACTACAAAACGTCTGCTACGACATCCGTGGTCCTTTATTAAAGACAGCGATGCAGATGGAAGCTCAAGGTCAAAGAATTTTGAAGCTAAACGTGGGCAACCCTGCTCCCTTTAATCTAGATGCGCCTCATGAAATCTTACAAGATGTGGCGCTAAATCTGCATAACGCAACCGGTTATTCAGACTCGCAAGGTATCTTCTCAGCCCGTAAAGCGGTGCTGCAGTATTATCAATCAAAAGGCTTGCTATCTGCGGTCGATGTGCGTGATGTCTATCTAGGTAATGGGGTGTCAGAGCTTATTGTCATGACCATGCAGGCTCTGATGAATGATGGCGATGAAGTGCTTATCCCAATGCCAGATTATCCTTTATGGACTGCAGCGGCTAATTTAGCAGGCGGTACTGCAGTTCATTATCGCTGTAATGAAGATCAAAACTGGCAGCCAGATATTGAAGACATTCGCTCGAAGATTACCGATAAAACTCGCGGTATTGTAGTCATTAACCCAAATAACCCCACAGGTGCGCTTTATTCCAATGAAGTGCTACTAGAGATTCTTGAGCTGGCACGTGAATACAACTTGGTAATCATGGCAGATGAGATTTACGACCGTATTTTATATGATGACGCAGTTCATACGCCAATGTGTACACTGGCCCAAGACGTTTTAATTCTAACTTACAACGGTCTGTCTAAGTCACACCGTATTGCCGGCTTCCGTGCAGGTTGGTTAATGCTATCAGGTAATAAAGAGCATGCCAGCGACTTCATCGAAGGCTTAGATATGCTCGCCTCAATGCGACTGTGTGCCAACGTGCCCGCTCAACATGCCATTCAAACGGCAGTGGGTGGCTATCAAAGCATGCAGGACTTAACCGCTGAATCTGGTCGCTTGTATAAGCAGCGCCAATTGGCGGTTGAGCGTCTAAATGCCATCCCGGGTATTTCTTGCACACTACCACAAGGGGCCTTTTACTGTTTCCCTAAACTAGACCGCACCATCTATCCTATCGAAGATGATATGCAGTTTATGATGGACTTATTAATTGAAGAAAAAGTACTGATGGTACAAGGGACTGGCTTTAACTGGGACGCACCTGATCATTTCCGTGTGGTCTTCCTACCTAACTTATTTGACTTAGAAGATGCCATGGACAGATTAGATAGATTCTTTGCCGGCAAACGTAAAGAATTTGGCACCGAGCATTTGGTTGAGTCTAAGCAAGAAAAAACCGCATAACTGTAAACTAATCTATAACGTAACTAACCATAAAAAAAGAGGGGCTAATTTAGCCCCTCTTTTTTGTTGCTTAAAACCTTAGCTGAATACTACTGCGGCTTATAGTTATCTCGTAAGCTAACAATTTGGTTAAATACCGGTTTATCCGCCGTGTGTTCTTCTGAATCTGCCACAAAGTAACCTTCACGCTCAAACTGGAAGCGATTGCCCGCTTCAGCATTGGCCAGTGATGGCTCTACTACCGCTTCAAGCACGGTTAATGAGTTCGGGTTTAAGGCATCATGAAGGTCTGGCACGGCACTTGGGTTTTCTGCTGAGAATAAGTGCTCATACAAGCGCACAGTAGCTGGTACGCCTTTGGTTGCAGACACCCAGTGAATAACCCCTTTAACCTTGCGGTCCTCTGGGTTTTTACCCAAAGTGGTCTTATCGATAGTGGCTTTTAACTCAACCACATTTCCTGCTTCATCTAGCACATGCTCAGTAACTGCCAATACATAGGTGTTACGTAAGCGGATTTCTGGCTTTTCAGGAGACAGACGCTTGTAGCCTTTTGGTGGCTCAAGTTCATAATCACCTTGATCGATATAAATGGTTTCAGTAAACGGGATTTCACGCTCGCCCATATCGACGTTAGGGTGCTTAGGCTGGTTAATCCATAAGGTCTTTTCAGCCTCATCCCAGCGGGCATTCACGCCGTCATCTTTTAAGCTTTCCCACTCACTAAGCGCTTCATCAAAGTTAGTGATGGTCACTTTAAGAGGTTTTAGCACAGCCATGCCACGTGCTGTTGTGTTCTCAAGTGATTGACGGATACTAAATTCAAGCAAACGGAAGTCTACAATGCTATCTGACTTAGTCACACCCACACGCTCACAGAAGTCACGCAGACCTTCAGGGGTATAACCACGGCGACGCATACCTGCAATAGTCGGCATACGCGGGTCATCCCAACCGGTTACGATACCTTCATCAACCAACTGCTTAAGCTTACGCTTACTGGTCATGGTATGGTCAACGTTTAGACGGCTAAATTCGTACTGACGTGGGGGATATTTAATTCCGCCTTCAACCCCAACTTTTTCAACAGCCCAGTCATAAAACGGACGGTGATCCTCAAACTCTAAGGTACAAATTGAGTGAGTAATCCCTTCAATGGCATCTGATAAAGGGTGAGCAAAGTCATACATGGGATAAATACACCACTTATCACCCGTTTGGTGATGTGACTGATGCATAACACGGTAGATCACAGGATCACGCATGTTCATATTTGGGCTGGCCATATCAATCTTGGCACGTAACACAGCTTCACCTTCAGCGTACTTACCGTTTTTCATGTCGTCAAAACGTTGTAAGTTTTCTTCTACACTGGCATCACGCTGAGGAGAGGGCTTACCTGGCTCATTAAATGAGCCTCGGGTTTCACGAATCTGTTCTGGCGTTTGTAAGTCCACATAAGCGTCGCCTTGCTTAATTAGCTTAATGGCCCACTCATGTAACTGATCAAAGTAATCAGAAGCATAGTAAGGCTTGTTCGCCCACTCAAAGCCAAGCCAAGTGACATCTCTTTTGATGTTATCGATATAATCTTGTTTTTCAGCAGTTGGGTTGGTGTCATCAAAGCGTAAGTTACAAATACCTTCAAACTCTTTGGCCACACCAAAGTTTAGGCAAATAGACTTCACGTGACCCAAATGCAAGTAGCCATTTGGCTCTGGCGGGAAACGAGTGATAATCTGCTGATACTTATCATTGGCAACATCTTCACGGATGATATGACGAATAAAATCGTTTTTTTGATCCTCTTTGAGCTCAGCTGAGGCATTCGCTTTATTATTTTCAGTGCTCATCGAATTACTTCTCCTATAAAAACCTGGATATTACTATAAGTTTGTAAAAATTTGCCCCATTCTATCAGGTTTACCAAACCCTGTAACAGCTAGACACATGACAACCTAAAAAAAAGAGGTTAGACTACCCCTTTGAATTTAAGAGTATTCATTCTATATAGAGTTAATAGTCTTTTAAACAAGGGGTTATCTGCATAAAGCAGAAATAAATTAACGAAGGCCTGACCTTGGTTAATATCTTTACCTCTTATCAAACTAATAATGAATACAGCTTGGGTTTGTTTGGCCATCAGTCCAATAAAAGCCCTCAAGGACATCCTGTGAATGCACTTAAAACTTTAGGTTTTGGCACTTTAATGATGCCTCTTTTTTTAATGGGCTGTACCAATACCAGTACAACCCAAAACAATAATACTGGCACCAATACCAACACCAATGTTACATCTAATGTTAAGGAAACAAAAATGAGTGATATGCCTGTAGTTCAGTTAAACACTTCAATGGGTGAAGTTGTTATCGAATTAAATGCTGAAAAAGCACCTAAGACCGTAGAAAACTTCGTGTCTTACGTAAAATCTGGTCATTATGATGGCACCATCTTCCATCGCGTTATCCCAGACTTCATGGTACAAGGCGGTGGTATGGACGCTAACATGGATGAGAAAAACACCAATGCACCTATCGAGAACGAAGCAGACAATGGCCTGAAGAACGAAGAAGGCACCATTGCTATGGCACGTACTCAAGACCCACACTCAGCCACTAGCCAGTTCTTCATCAACGTAAAAAACAACGCTTTCTTAAACCATTCTGGCAAAAACATGCAAGGTTGGGGCTACACTGTATTTGGTAAAGTAACCAGCGGTATGGACGTAGTTAAGAAAATTGAAGGTGTTCCAACCGGTCGTTACGGTATGCATGCTGATGTGCCAAAAGAGCCAGTTATCATCGAATCTGCAGTTATGGTTTCTGAATAATTTAGCTTACCGCTAATTATCAGTAACTCATATACTATGGTAATAGATGACTTTGCTGTGATTGATTACAGCTACCTGATAACCACTCGGCCTTATGACATTCGCCGAGTGGTCATCAGTGACTTGCATTTATCAGCGGATGAGCCTGCCTTAGTGCAGGCTTTTTTAGCCTTGCTTAATGACTTAATCGTTTTACCAAATTTAAATGAGCTTTACATTCTTGGCGATTGGTTTGATGCTTGGGTTGGAGATGATTTTTATCTAAGTTTATCGACTATTGAAACCAAACGACACTGGCTAACCCCTATTATTAATAAGCTGACACAACTCAACACTAAAGGTTGCCAGATAAAAGTAATGCATGGCAATCGCGACTTTTTGATTGGCCAAAGATTCTGTGATTTATTTCAAGGTCAGCTAATTACTGAGCCTTCTTTGGTGACTATCAGCGATAAAGTTTTTCGTTTTGAACATGGCGATGCTTTATGCACCGATGACAAGTCCTATCAGAGATTTCGGGCCATAATCCGTAATCCTGTTACCAAATGGATGCTCCTAAAAAGACCGCTACATAAAAGAATCGCTTTAGCACAAAAAATTCGTCAAAAAAGTGCTCTCGATAAAACCAATAAATCCATGTCGATTATGGATGTTAATGCAGGCGCTGTGCTTAAAGCCTTAAAGTCTGTAGACGCCTTATTGCATGGTCATACCCACCGCCCTGCTGTCCATGAGATTGTGACAGATCAAGACGCTAACAAAACCAAATTCCGTTATGTTTTGGGCGATTGGCGTGTGATCAATCCTGACAGCTCGTATCAACAAGTTGAAGCTGTTATTGCTGTAAGCTGCTTTCCTGCACAAAGCACAAACACTGCAAACAGCACAAGCTTAGAGCAAAAAGAAAGCCTTCAGCTGGTCAAATTTATAATTTAAACCCAACAAAGAGTTTAAATTCAAGCTGACTTAGCCAAAGGCTTATTCATGACCTCCAAGAGTATCCCATTGATACTAATAGATAAATCACATAGAGACTGTATTAATCTAATAGCTTGAAGAAGTGCTGACGATAATGCTTAAGCTCACGAATTGAGTCACGAATGTCATCCATAGCCAAGTGACTGCCGGTCTTCTCTACCCCTTTTAGGATATCAGGACGCCAGCGATAGCACAGCTCTTTGATGGAAGAGACATCCAAGTTACGATAATGGAAGAAGCGTTCTAATTGAGGCATCTGACGCGCTAAAAAACGTCTGTCTTGGCAAATTGAGTTACCACACATAGGAGATTTCCCTTCATCTACCCATTTATTCAAAAACTCAATCGTTTCTTTTTCAGCCTGCTCAAGAGTCACTGTACTACGGCGCACTCGATCAATTAGCCCTGACTGACCATGCTGCTTGGTATTCCAATCATCCATAGCATTTAGTTTTTGGTCAGAAACCTTAATAGCCAATACTGGACCTTCAGCGAGCACATTTAAGTCTTCATCAGTGACGATGGTCGCAATCTCAATAATATCGTCATTCATGGTATCTAAACCAGTCATCTCTAGATCAATCCAGATAAGACCTTTTTTACCTTGGTTTTTAATTTTAATTTTATTGGGATGATCACTCATAATACTTCCTAGACACTTTTAGTTCATAAAGATAGATAAAAATAAAGTTAATTGTAGGCGACTAAGTCCTTTATTATGATCTGCGAATAGGCAGACTACTCAATCTGACTATGGTAACAAATTTAACACCTGACACCTTAACTATTCGCGCAATATAACACGTAAACTTTGAATTTATTGTACCGGCGCCCAATAAACTATATCCTAGACACTCTGATACTCACTGTCACTGTTTTTAGTAACCCTTGCGCTTACTTCAGCACACTTAATATTACAGGTAACTTGAATTTATGGCTTTGATACGACAACGTAAGCTAACCAAGCAACAACTTAGACGAATTGATAAACAACAAGCTCAGCAACAAGAGTCAATTGATGGTAGCTTGATGGATGGCGTGGTGATGGCTCATTATGGTAAACAACTAGAGGTTCAAGTCACCTCATTGCCCGCTATCATTCCAAACCCGCCTGTTGTGGCTGAAGGTGAGCCTGAGCCATTTTGGCAGGCCATCGAGTTAGGCGATATTTGGCGCTGTCATGTCCGCACCAACTTACCCATGTTAGCGACGGGAGATAAGGTGCGCTGGGTAGCTGACCCCAATACGGGCTTTGGTCGTATCGAATCCGTTCAGCCGCGTACCTCCTTAGTCTCTCGTCCGGACAGATACCATAAACTTAAGCCAGTGGCGGCCAACGTTGATATTTTGGCCATTGTCTTTGCCCCACTCCCTGCCGCTGCTCCTAATCTTATCGACCGTTATCTAGTGGTCTGCCATCATGCCGATGTTAAGCCACTTTTGGTATTAAACAAAGCAGACTTACTGGCTATTGAAGACTATGCTTTCACCAAAAACCTACTTAATGAATATCAAAACCTAGGCTATGAGGCAGTATTAACAGCCGCCCCCTGCCCTGAAAATATTTTACTCAATCCTACTCAGAGTAATAGCAAGCAAGCCATCGACAGTGCCAAGCTGAAAGATATCGAGCCTTTACAGCAGCAAGCTGAATTGGGACTAACCGATTTGCAGCAACAAATAAAAGACAAACTGGTAATCTTTGCCGGTCAATCAGGGGTCGGTAAAAGCACCTTAGTTAATGCCTTATTACCCAACTCTGATCAAAGCGTAAATGTGATCTCTACCAGCTCAAAGCTGGGTCAACACACCACGACAACCAGTCGCTTATTGCCATTTAATCCTGAAGATCTTACCCAAGGCGGTATTGTCGATACCCCAGGCATTCGTGAGTACGGCATTTGGCACTTAACACCGGACGATATCATTGCCGGCTTTGTTGAGCTATATCCTTTAGCGGGCGACTGTCAGTTTAGAGACTGCAAACACACCCATAATAGTAAGGGTTGTGCCTTATGGGAGGCGGTAGCTGAGGGTACAGTCATGCAGCGCCGAGTCGAGAGCTTGGTGACCTTGCAAGCAGAAGCATACACCCCCACTTATTAGATATTGACTCAAATACTTTAAATAGGGATTTCTAACCGCTAAGTTAGGAATTCTCTATTGTCTTTAATGCATTCTAACGCTTATCACGTTATAATAATCGCCATAAAAAATTTTACTGGAGAAGTGTTTTGTCACTAGATCGTTGGCTTGAATTTATGGGTAACCACCCTGTCTTATTTGGTGTTTTGGCTGTACTTATCTTTTTATTTTTCACGGTTGAAAACCAACGCAGTGGTAAAAAAGTTTCACCCAATACTTTAGGCACCTTAGTTAACTCCCAAAATGCACAAATTATTGATATTCGTGCTAAGAAAAAGTTTGAGACAGGTTATATCCAAGGTAGCCGTAATATTCCATTCACCCAGTTAAAAGACCGTTTAGAAGAAATTAGAGCTATTGAAGCTCCGGTTGTCGTGGTTTGTGATATGGGTATTCAAGCAGGTGCTGCGGTACAACTGATTGGAAAACCAAACGTATTTCGTCTTGATGGCGGTATCGGCGGTTGGCAAGCAGCAGGCATGCCACTGGTTGGAGCCACTGTAAAAAAATCTAAGACCGTAGACGGAAAAGCCAAAGCCAAATAACTTGCAGACTGTGGTTACTATACGATACCCTGCACACATTAAGTAATATATCCGGTACAAAATGCCAGATAAACCCTTAATTATAAAGAACGGTGTTTTGGTACAATTGACTTTAAAAGCTACACCAATAAATATTTCATATAAATAAAAGGATTACTCATGACTGCTCCTGTTACTGTATATACAACCCCTATTTGCCCTTACTGCTCAAACGCCAAGCAGCTTTTGAAATCAAAAGGCATCGAGTACAAAGAAATTGGTATGCATGATATGAGTTCTGATGAGCGTATGGCTTTAATGAAAAAAACCAACAACTACAGAACCGTTCCACAAATCTTTGTTGGCGAAACTTTCGTTGGTGGCTTTGATGAGCTAAACGCTTTGAATGAAAGTGGCAAACTTGATGAAATGCTAAATGCCTAATGTTGTGCATTTGGTGACTTTATAATTTTATAATCATAAAATTTAACTTTAAAAAAGGATGTTTTTCATGGCTGAACAACAAGCACAACCTCAACTAGCCCTTGAGCGTATTTATGTAAAAGACATGTCACTTGAAGTGGCTGGTGCTGATGTATTTACTAAAGAATGGCAACCAGAGTTAGATATTAATCTAGCGACTAACGCTGAGCCATTAGATGAAGACCATTATCAAGTGGTTTTAACCGTGACTGTAAATGCTCAAAACGCAGGTTCTGCAGCCTTTATCGCTGAAGTTCATCAAGCCGGTATCTTCTTAATCAAAGATATCCCTGAAGATCAAATTGGCCAAATCTTAGGTGCTTACTGCCCTAACATTTTGTTCCCATACGCACGTGAAGTTATCAGCGATATCGTAACTCGTGGTAGCTTCCCACAGTTACTGTTAGCCCCAGTTAACTTTGACCAAGCTTATGCTCAAAGCCAACAGCAAGCTGCTGACGGTTCAGGCAACGCATAATCCTTTGTAATTACTGGCCATTTGGTTGGTCTCATAAAAGCCACTATAAGTCATTTATAGTGGCTTTTTTTATGCCCTCAATATAGGCTAGCCTGCTCTATTTAATGGTAAAAAATTTACAGGCATAAACTTACCTGCATCCCCCTTTCAATACCTTTGAATATCTTTGGTTTATTAAACTCAATAAAAAAGCCTCCAATCTAGTAGATTGCGGGGCTTTTCGTAGTTTATAAACTAAATCTTTAACTTAGATTCAGTAGCAAACTAGCCTTTAAGGGCGCTAAGGATATTTTCTTTAACCACTTCGATATCTTTAGTGCCATCAAACTGATGATACTTAGGAGCATTGGCATCTTCTTTGGTTTTGTTTTGATAGAAACCAACCAAAGTAGAAGTTTGCTCATGATAAGTAGCCAGACGGTCACGAATGGTCTCTTCTTTATCATCTTCACGCTGGATTAGTGGCTCACCAGTAACATCATCTAAGCCTTCTTGCTTAGGTGGATTGTATTTTAGGTGATAGACACGGCCAGAGCCTGGATGCTGACGACGACCAGATAAACGAGAAACGATTTCATCATCTGGTACACTGATTTCAACCACATGGTCGATATCAACACCCGCTTCAATTAAAGCTTCTGCTTGAGGGATAGTACGCGGGAAACCATCGAAGATACAACCATTTGCACAGTCTGGCTTCTCAATACGCTCTTTAACCAAATTGATGATTAGATCATCAGAGACTAAACCACCTGACTTCATGATGCCTTCAGCTTTTTTGCCTAGCTCTGTACCTTCTTTGATAGCAGCACGTAGCATATCACCCGTTGAAATTTGTGGAATATCATATTCTTTAGATATGAACTGTGCTTGGGTTCCTTTACCTGCCCCTGGAGGCCCTAGCAAAATAATACGCATCATAGTGGTAATCCTCTTGAGTTGTGTCGATGAAAAATCATCTTAAAAAATAAGCGTCTTAAATAATAATATGTCTTAAATGACAATAAATGGTAACCACAAGCCCTAGCCCTGATTAGGGTTAATTCATTAGGTGGTTGCAACCAATGACGCCTCAGACAAGTCTTGTTTGACTGTTGTATTAAGCACAAATACCTTACATTGAGATGAAAAAAAGCTCAAGCTATTTTAATAATAAATACCGCTATAAGTAAAACTTAGTAGTCAAACAAACTTCAGATAATCGCCATTTATACAGTGTTATCAACAAATTAAGGCAACTGTTTATTAATTTCAGTAGTCACTTTAAGCTTACTCTCAGTATTGTCTTGATAGTTAAGCGGTAAGTCATTAGCGGCCAAATCACCAGCTTCTTGCATGGCTTGCCCTGACTTACTTACTCTAGCTTTTAACACCAGCTGTTGACCTTGCTGCATCGCTTTAGACAAAGTTTGGGTTGGCATCATGGCATCTTCATCACTCAGCTCGATATTAAAGCCGTTGGCTGCATTTGCTAGCTCTGAAGCTGGCAGACGCTTAACTGCTAATGGTGCACCGCCTGATGCTTGCTGAATCGTCACAAACAAAATATCTGAGGGCGCTAATAATGGTGCCAAACTTGGGTTTAGAGTCACGGTTACAGCCACAGTCTGAGTAGCAACGGCAGTTGTACCTTGATCTGCTGCAGATAGACTGGCTTGCTGCTGCTGAGCAATATTACGGCTTAATTCCTCTAAACTGCTTAAAGCTTCGCTGTGGTCGCCATCTCTAGCCATAATACCTGCTTTTAATCTTTCTACCCAGGCTTGAGCTTGCTGATAGTTACCTGAACGGGCCTCACCCATCGCCATCAGCATTTGAGCCCCTTGATGCTCTGGATTGTTTTGCAGAACCCCTTCCAAGGCTTTGCGGCTACTGGCATCTAACATCCCACCACTGGTAAAGAAGTTGGTTTGAGCATAACTAACTGCAATGTTTTCATCTTCAGGCGCCAAGCGATAAGCACGAGCCTGTGCTTCTTTGGCTTGTTCGTTGGCTTCAAAAGCCAATAATATATCTGACAGTCGCATCCAGCGCATAGGATCGTGAGCATGATGATGCACGTTAGTCTGAATAGCGCCCATTAAGCCAACTGAATCTTCGATAGCCCACTCTGGCGGAGCATCAATCTTACCGGTTAATAAATCATCAGCTACCTGGCCCACCTTATCTTGTGCTTGCCATAGATTGACCACTGGAGATCTATCCCCTGCCAAGAAGTAGCCTAGTATCATTAAGGTAGGCACACACAGAAGCAGTGTTAAGCGCGCTTTACCACTGCGAGTGAATTGCTGCTCACGCTTGGCTTTTGACAGCTCTGCGCTGGTGAAGTTCTCTTCTTTAAGACCTTCATTCAACACCACACTATTTTTGTCATCACTGGCTAATAGTAGCTGACGCTCAAGCTCTGTCTTTTGAGTTTTAAACTCCGACTCAGTCATTGCTCCGGCATTAAAGTCAGCTTTTAACTCTTCCAGTCGCTCTTTAAATACCTCAACATTAAGCGCTATTAGCTGATCGTTTTGAGCAGATTTATCCACTCGCAACCATGGCATAAGCACAATAATCGCTAATATTATTGCCAATAAAATTGCCAGCGCGACAAAAATCACTAACGTTGGCATGATTTAACTCCTTACAAGTTGAGATATAAACCGCAATTGGTGGTGACAGCAAAACTTCACTGCTTAACTTAAATTTTCGATATAAAAATGGCTAGCGTCTGATTATTTTTTATCACTTAGATTGTCGTTACTGTGCTCTTTAAGCAACGCTTTAAGCTTTTGCGCTTCTTCATCACTTAAGTTAGAGCCTAGGTTATCTAAGTCAATATCATTGCTAGCACCGCTTTGTACTGTACTGACTTGTTTTTTATTATTGGCTTTAGTACGCATCAACCAGCCTACTATTAACAATAATAAAATCACTGGTGGGAAGTACCATAAAATCCAAGTTGACGGACGAACCGGCGGCTTATAACTGATAAAGTCGCCATAACGCTCATACATATATTCTCGTATCTGAGCATCTGACTGGCCTGCCATAACCATGTCATAAGTTTTGCGTTTTAGATCTTGAGAGATAACAGAATCTGAACCGGCTAAGTTTTGGTTTTGGCATTTCGGGCAACGAAACTCTTCAATCAAAGCTTGGTACTGTGCTTCTTGTCTTGGGTTATCAAACTCAAATACCTCAATGGCAGCCTGTGACAAGCTGCTCACTGAGCCTAAGGTAACTATCAAGGCCAACACTTTAAATAAGGCACTAAGACGCTTTATTATTGCTGACATTGAGCTTGCCTTTATTGTAATCATTTACACACCTCAGCAATTTGCTTAGTGATATCTGGGCCATCTAAAGCCACTTGATTTTGACCCAGCTCTGTTAGGACATCCATACAAGGCTTAATTCTAGACTGCCAGTTTTCTGCGCTAACTTCACCCACGATATGCTGACGAATATTGCCTTGTGTATCAACGATAAAACTTTCAGGAGCACCTGTTAATCCCAAGTCGATCGCAAAGCTGCCATCATAGTCTCTAAAGCTAAACACATAAGGGTCGCCGCCGTTTCGGATATACTCATGAGCATTGTCGAGCTCATCTTTGTAGTTAACGCCGACTATAGGTACCTGCTGCTCATGCAGCTCCATAAAGAACGGATGCTCTTCGTAACAAGTAGGACACCAAGAACCCCATACATTAATAATAAAAGGGGTTTTTGGTAAATCAGCATTGGTTACATTGCTCTCAGGATTAGACAATAGCGGCAGATCAAACTCTGGAACAGGTCGGTTTAAGGCATTATCAAATACCACGTTAGTGTCCTTACCTAATCTGGCAAAGAACATAACAATAAGACCTAAGAAAACAATCAGGGGAATTAAAAACCAAACCTTAAACTGTGACTTACTCATTAATGGGTCAGACATTTACCATATCCTCAATACAAATTTTGCACCAGTTTTTTTTGCTGTTATCCTTGACCACCTTTTGCCGAGAATCAATATTCAATCACGACTATCGGCAACAGCGTCTATGAAGATTTTTTTAGGCGATAGCGACGATCAAGCATACTAATAAGCGCCCCTAATGCCATAACGATGGATCCGGTCCATAGCCAAGCAATCATCGGCTTAACATAAATACGTACCGCCCAACTTCCATCAGGATCATTGTCATCGATAGGCTCACCCAAAGCGACATAAAGATCGCGGAAGAAGGTGGTTTGAATACCCGCTTCAGTCATTGGCATACTACTCACCACATAATTACGTTTTTGTGGGTATAAAGTAGTGACATACTTACCGTCTTTTTCTACCTTAATTTCAGCCTGAGTAGCATCATAGTTCTTACCACGCACCTCATCGAATTCCACTAAAGTGAAATCGTAGTCTTTGATTTCAACCGTATCTCCAACGGTCATCGCTACGTCTTTTTCGATACTTAACGCACTCGTTATCCCTATTCCTAGTGATACGATAAGCACCCCAATATGAGCAATTTGCATGCCCCAATAGTGAGCTTTTAAGCGTTTGATACCTTTACCTAAGCTTGTCGCATGTTTGGTTTTATCTTTGATATCGTAAATTATCCATCCCAGTACCCATAGGCACAATAAGCTGGTAACCACAATTTGTAGATTTAAGCTTTGAGTAAATAAGTAAGTAACGATAGCGGCCAATAAAGCACTGCTCACCAAAATAGTCAGCGTTATGCCCAATAAAGGACGCTTGTCCTGTTTCCAGCGCAGGTTAGAGCCCATACCCATGGTCAATAATAGCAACCAAGTTAAAGGAACAAATAGCGCATTAAAGTATGGAGGGCCTACCGAAACCTGACCTAAATTAAAGAAGTCAGCGATAATGGGATACAACGTACCTAGCAGCACCACTAGTGTGGCCACTAGTATGACGATGTTATTAATAACTAGAAGTGTCTCGCGCGACTTAAGACCATAGTTACTCTCAACAGTTAAACGCCAACCACGTAAAGCAAAGACAATTAAACCTGAGCCAATAACCACGCCTAAAATAGCTAAAATAGCCAAACCACGAGTCGGGTCTGCGGCAAAAGAGTGAACAGAGGTGATTACCCCTGAACGTACTAAGAAGGTTCCTAATAAGCTTAAAGCGAAAGCGAAGATAGACAGCATGATGGTCCAGGCTTTGAACACACCCCGCTTCTCAGTGACTGCTAATGAGTGAATTAATGCCGTACAAGCCAGCCATGGCATAAGCGAAGCGTTTTCTACTGGATCCCAGAACCACCAGCCGCCCCAGCCAAGCTCATAGTAAGCCCACCATGAACCTAAAGCGATACCTAAGGTTAAAAAGCCCCAAGCCGCTAGTGCCCAAGGGCGAGACCATCGGGTCCATACCGCATCAAGTCGACCGGCCCACAATGCCGCCATACAAAAGGCAAAAGGAACCGCCATGCCGACATAACCCATATACAGCATAGGAGGGTGGAAAATTAGACCTGGGTCTTGTAGTAGCGGGTTTAAGTCTGCCCCATCTACTGGCACGTTAGGTAAGGTACGCTCAAAAGGTGATGAGGTGAAAATAAGCATGGCCAACATCATCAGCTGTATAGCAGCTAATATCACCAATACCCTAGCGCGCATATTTAGCGGTAAACCACGGCTAAACCAAGCCACCATAGCCGACCAGCCTGCTAAGATAGTGACCCACAATAGCAAAGAGCCTTCGTGGCCACCCCAGGTTGCTGATAACTTATAGTACCAAGGCAATAGTGAGTTTGAGTGCTGAGCCACATAGACCAACGTAAAGTCGTTGTAGAAGAAGCCAGCCATGAGTGTCAAAAAAGATACGAACACTGCGACGAATTGTGCCCAAGCCAAGCTTGGTGCCAAACGTTGCAAATGACTTTGATTTCGTGCAATACCAATGGTCGGCAGCACCACTTGCAGTAAAGCCAAAATCATTGATGCAACTAATGCAAAATATCCTAGCTCAGTAATTACCATATTCGCTCGCCCTAATACTACTATGCTGTTGCTTAAGCTTGGTAGGAGCTGCTAGAGGCAACTCCTATTCTAGTAAGCGTATAAATATTTATTAAAACCTATTGTTTCAAATAACAGGATCTAAACTCAAATCTAATTTTCACCTTACCGTGGTTCATCGATAAATCATCATTTACTTTTTGCTTTGGCCATTAATTGCGTTAGGCACAGCCCCTTTATAAGATAACAGGGCTATAAACCTTATACTGCTTAATGACTGCTTGTGACTCAAACTCAATTTGCTTAGATACTGTTTATTGTCTATTAAGTTTTTTTTACTATCTCTTTACGAGTAAAGCCACTCAAACTACAGAGTGGCTTTACTTTAACTTGTACATCAAAGTTGGTATATCCCTATACAATTTAATATATAGTCATATTGTATAGTATCGATAATTATATAGATAGCTTCAGCTAATCTGCATATTTTAGCACTTTATCCGCTCACTGGGAAAAATACTAATATTAAATGCAACCAACCGGCTAAGAAACCTGTCAATCCGCCCAAGATAATCAAAGTCGTTTCATCTTCTCTGAATGCAGGACGTAATAGGTTTTGGAACTCACGTGACGTTAGTGCCTTAATACGCTCACAGAATAACCCATAGATCTTATTGGCCCGACTTTCATTCAACTCAGGGTCACGAATGGGCACCATAGTGGCATCAATTGACTTATTAATAATGGTGTTTTTCAGCTGACCAAATTCACGTCTACCCAAGCCTACGCGTAAAGTAGTACTCACGACAGGAGATTCTAGAACGCCATATAAATGACCTTTCATTAAGTTGCGGGTCTCGGCAGCTTTGGGTCCATACATCATTTCATTCATGATGTTCTCTAAAGTCACCAGCTCTTGCACCACAATGGCCGCAAAAACCTCAGAAACTTCTGGCTGACGCTTCATAAAGCCGCCTTGCCAATAATAAGTATCAATACGAGGTAATACTGGCACAATAAATGGGAAGCCTTCTACCCGCTTAAATAGTCGAATATATTTGATAGGCTTGGGATCAACTGGGTTAAATACCATCCAAATAGCAATCCAGTTGGTTAAAAAGCCCCAAATAGCCGCAAAGAAAGGCACCGTCCAGTGCTGAGGGACTAGTAAATAAATAAACATTTGCACGATACCAAATATAAACCCAATCAGCGCACTAATATGCCAAATAAAGTTGATCTCTTTTTGACCCACTTTTAAAAACATATTGACCATCAAGCGGCGGTCATTTTCCATAGTACGCACGATCATCTGACGCATATCGACCAGCTCTTCAACATTCAGAGTCAGATCAACCACCAGTTCTCTCATAATAGTGGGTAGCTGCTCATGAGCATAGCCATAAATACGGCGTTTTAAGGCATAAGGTAAGTTGCTCCACAGCGTGGCAGAACGCTCATTCATAATCTCATCAATGAGCTGCTCAAGATTGGCATCTACCGTCTTAGTAATAAAATCAGCCATCTCTTCAGGCTCCATCGCCTTGAAGAACTCATCGAGTGACCCTAGCTTTGATAATGTCTGATCAACGATTACGCCTGAAATCTTACCGGCTTTCGCTGGCACAATGCCTTGCCAGCCAAGACCTTGCCAACCATAAGGCAGGTTTGGAATCTTGATACCCCAGAATTTAATAGGGTAAAACAACATTTTCAAAGCCATCCAAACGTGCGCCCATGTAACGAATGCCGTTACAAATGGAATGGTTAACATTGCAAAAAATTCAGGATGCGCGCTTAAGACTTGCCAGATAGAAGAGAACATGTTGGATATATCACTTATACTTAGGTTAAAGGAACCTATTTCCATGTTGTTGTGGTGTCAGTGTGCAGGATTCTAACACACTAGCTATAGATTTACTTAAATCAACTCACCGGTCCTAGTGAGACCTGATAATAGCTTGATATATGTCTAAACTGCAATAGTTTTCCCTGCACTAAAAATCATTGACCAATAGAATGAGCTTTGATTTGTTGTGATATAATTGCTAGAACTGGTCGCTTTTACAAACCACCTCCCCTTTTAAGCCGTATTTTCTTTCTTCATCCTGCTAAGTATATAAACTTAATGAAACAACCCTTATCTTCAGATACTAGCCAAGAAAATCGCAGTTTTTTTAACCGCATTTTGTTTGCTGCGTTATTTATATTCTTAGGTCTCTCAGGACTAATGGCTCGCTATTGGTTTTTACAAGTATATTCTCACGAAAAATATACCACTCAAGCTGAGAACAACCGAGTGAAGCTAATATCCGACCCCCCTTCTCGGGGCTATATTTATGACAGAAACGGTCATTTGCTAGCGGATAACAAACCCGTATTTACTGCAATGCTCAGTCCTGACGAGGTACAAGATCCAAAGCGTACCCTTGAGCTGTTGACGCCAATTTTTGACTTAACTGAAGAAGATATTGTCGATATTTTGGCTCGTATAGAGCAAAGTAAAAACGACCCAGTGACCATTAAAATTGGTATTAATGATCAGCAGATGGCTCAGTTTAGTGAGCGCAAGCCCTTCTTTAAAGGGGTAAGTATCCAAAGTAAGCTGACTCGTAGCTACCCTCATGACGAACTATTTGCTCATGTGATTGGCTATGTGGGCCGTATTAACGACAAAGAGTCTAAAGAGATTGATAAAGAGCGCTATGCGGGCACAGACCTTATTGGCAAAATTGGTATTGAAAAATACTATGAGGATTTACTGTTAGGTAAAGCGGGTCACCAAGCCGTTGAAACCAACGTTCATGGCGATATTTTACGCAAATTAGATAATACGCCCCCAGTGCCAGGTAATGACATTTATCTAAGCTTAGATTACGGGCTCCAAAAGATAGCCCAAGACCAACTAAATGATCGCCGAGGAGCGATTGTCGCTATTGATCCGCAAAACGGAGATGTCCTAGCTTTCGTTAGTAACCCAAGCTTTGACCCCAACCCGTTCATCTCAGGTATTTCATTTAAAGATTATGGCGCGCTACGCGATGACCCAGACCAGCCTTTATATAACCGAGCGCTGCAAGGCATGTACCCCCCTGCTTCTACTATCAAGCCGTTTGAGGGATTAGGGGCGATTCATTATGGATTAATGGGCTGGAATGACACCATTTATGACCCGGGTTATTTCACACTGCCAGGGGACAGTCACCGATTCCGTGACTGGAAAAGAGGTGGCCATGGTACGGTTAACCTGACCAAATCCATTGTCATGTCGGTCGATACTTACTACTACAAACTGTCTTATCAGATGGGTATCCAGCGCTTACATGACTGGATGGTTCGCTTCGGATTTGGTAGCCCGACAGGTATTGATTTGCCCAATGAAAAATCAGGGGTCATGCCCTCACCGAAGTGGAAGATGGATACTTATGACAAATCTTGGCTGCCGGGTGAGACTATTTCAGTCAGTATTGGTCAAGGTTACTTCTTAGCCACCCCCTTACAAGTTGCTAATGCAACAGCGATGACTGCCAACTTAGGTAAAAAGCTAACTCCGCATATGCTAAAACGCTCTGAGGGCGCAGCTGAGGTTCATCCTATCGATAGACCCACAGGTACGATTGAGTTTAATGGGTCTGAAGCTGACTGGTTAAAGATGCGTGATGCAATGGAAGAAACCATTAAGCGAGGCACAGGTAGAGGTATTTATACCAATCGCTATCGTATTGCCGGTAAAACGGGTACTGCTCAGGTTAAATCTATTGCTCAAGGTAAAAGCTATAACAAAGCGGCTTTAGATAAGCGTCACTGGGACCATGCTTGGTTTACTGGCTTTGCCCCTGTTGAGGATCCACAAATCGCTGTTGCAGTCCTAGTAGAAAACGGCGGTGGCGGAAGCTCAACCGCTGCTCCTATTGGTCGTGCCCTATTTGACTACTGGATGCTGCGTCGACCAAACAACCCGCTCGTTCCTCCTAGCCCTGAAGAGCTAGAAGTCATTAGAGCAGAAAAAGCAGCCGCCAAAGCGCTACTAGACGCTGAGCGAGAGGCACAAGAGGCTTTAGAAAAAGAGGCAGAAGAAGCTGAGGCCAATAAGCCTGAGACAAGCTCAGAAACCTAAAGGCCCTTGTGTCAAAAAGCACTTAAATCTACTATTTATAAAGCTAAGTTATAAGGCGAAGGTAATGAACGCGAAACGAAACCGTCCCCACAAAGCTGCTGATTCAAGACGCTCTACCAAAGGTAAAGCCAAGGCAACGGGTCAGGTCCGCATCATAGGAGGTCAGTTTCGACGCCAGCTAGTGCCTTTTATAGATGCGGATGGCCTGCGACCTAGCCCTGATAGATTAAGAGAGACTTTGTTTAACTGGATTCAGTTTGAGCTTCATGATGCCTATGTTTTAGACCTATGTGCTGGTAGCGGCGTTTTAGGTTTTGAAGCCTTATCCCGCGGAGCAAGTTGGGTCGATTTTATTGAACTTCAGCCCAATCAAGCCTCTTTAATAGCTCAAACGGCACAAAAGCTTAAATTACCAAATGACTGCTTTCGAGTGTCTGTGGGAGATGCTTTAGAAAAAATCCCCACCTTATCTGTGCAAACATCCATTGATAAGGCCATTTGCTATCATGTTGTCTATGTAGATCCCCCTTACGACCTTGATTTATGGGTGCCTATGATTGATCTGCTCATTAAGCATAAGTTGGTAGACTCACAGACTTTTTTTTATTTAGAAGACAAACGAGAGCTAAGTCAAACTTTGCAGCAGCTGTCTTATGACTATACTGTGCTTAAAGAGACTAAAATGGGCCAAGTTTATGCAACTTTGCTACAGATAGAGCAAATCTAGTCTCTGATAATAAAAATACGGCCTCTAAATATATCGCCTCTACTCTCTTAATATAGACTATAATTTGTACAATAAATAAGTTTATAGCTCGGCTAAATAGCTTTTAATGAAATAAAGCCCTCTATTTACAATCTTATATTGCTTTTTTTGTAGGCAATGACTACAATGTGCGTCTGTTTTTTGAGAGCCCCGTTTCCCCCAACACTCTCAACGACAGTGAAGCAGTTAACCTGTTTCACAGATAACTGTTTCACTCGATAACTTAAGGTTTAATCATGAAAACACAAAGTGCAAAGCCCGCTGAGGTTACTCACGACTGGTATATCGTCGATGCTGAAGGTAAAACTTTAGGTCGTCTTGCCACTCAAATCGCTCATCGCCTTCGCGGTAAGCATAAGCCATCTTTCACTCCGCACGTAGATACTGGCGATTATATCGTTGTTATCAATGCAGACAAGATCGCTGTAACTGGTAAGAAAGCCCAAGACAAAAAATACTATCGTCACAGTGGCTACCCTGGCGGCATTAAAGAGACTAACTTCACTAAGTTAATCGCTCATAAGCCAGAAGAAGTTCTTTTGAAAGCCGTAAAAGGTATGTTACCTAAAGGCCCTCTTGGTTATGCTACCATTAAGAAGTTGAAGCTATATGCTGGTACTGAGCATCCACATGCCGCCCAGCAGCCTAAAGAACTAGACATCTAATCGCATAATCAGGAGTAAGTTATGGAACGCAATTACGGAACTGGTCGTCGTAAAACGTCAACTGCCCGTGTCTTTTTATCAAAAGGTACTGGTAACATCGTTGTAAACGGCAAACCACTTGATGAATACTTCGGTCGTGAAACTTCACGCATGGTTGTTCGTCAGCCACTAGAATTACTTGATTCAGCTGAATCATATGATATCTACGCTACTGTTAAAGGTGGTGGTATCAATGGTCAAGCCGGTGCTATCCGTCATGGTATCACTCGCGCGCTAATCGAGTCTGACGAAACTTTAAAGCCTGCTCTTAAAGAAGCTGGTTTCGTTACTCGTGACTCACGTCAAGTTGAACGTAAGAAATTGGGTCTACGCAAAGCGCGTAAACGTCCTCAATTCTCGAAGCGTTAATTTATTTTATAGGCAGAGTTATATTTGCTTATTTAATATTAAAAAAACCCTTGTTGACTCAAGGGTTTTTTTATTTTTACAGATGAGAATTTATTTTATTACTAAAATAGCTTAGAATAGACACAATTAGTAATATTAGGCAAAGCCAATGTAACCCAACATTTATTATTAATGACAAATAACACCTATGGAATGCAGTGTTATTGTCTTCTTATTGCATTGGGTTTTACATACCAGTATGAAATGCAGCGAGTTACTTATATACTAAGCCTCGTCGTTTCATGACTTTTATCTGGAGGAAGTTTTTAATGAGCCATGCCGAAGGCGTCAACATAAAACGCCGTAGAGTTTTGATCGCTTCGACTGCCGCTATAGGCGCAGTTGGAGTTGCTTCGGTGGCCACACCATTCGTGCGCTCTTGGTATCCAAGTGCGAAGGCCGAAGCTGCAGGTGCTGCCGTAACACAAGACATTAGTGCTATCGAAGATGGCCAAATGATTGTGGTTAAATATCGCGGTAAGCCAATATTTGTCGTTAAGCGTACTGAAGAGATGGTGGCTAACTTAGAGAAGGTAACTCCTCAGCTAAGTGATCCGAATTCTGATGCTTCAGTACAGCCTGAATATGCCAAGAACGCTACTCGCTCGCGTGAGCCTAGCGTTTTAGTTGTAGAAGGTGTTTGTACCCACCTAGGGTGTGCACCTAACTACCGTCCAGAAGTAGGCGCTGCTGATTTAGGTGGTAATAGCTGGTTCGGTGGATTCTTCTGTCCTTGCCATGGTTCGAAATACGATCTAGCTGGCCGTGTGTACAGTGGTGTTCCTGCTCCGACTAACTTACCAGTACCAGAATACAGCGTAGATGGTCCTATCTTAACTGTTGGGGAGGCGTAATCATGAGTTTTGGTAAAAAAATGATGAGTTGGGTTGATGCCCGCTTCCCTGCTACTGAGACGTATGAATATCATATGTCAAAGTACTACGCACCAAAAAACTTTAACTTTTGGTACTTCTTCGGTGTTTTATCGATGATTGTGTTGGTCAACCAGCTAGTAACTGGTATTTGGCTAACCATGATGTTTAACCCAAGCGCTGAAGGTGCGTTCGCCTCTGTTGAATACATCATGCGTGATGTTAAAGGCGGCTGGTTAATTCGTTATATGCACTCTACCGGTGCGTCTGCCTTCTTCGTGGTAGTCTACCTACACATGTTCCGCGGTATGCTTTATGGCTCATACAAGAAGCCACGTGAGCTTATCTGGTTGATTGGTATGGGTATCTACCTATGTCTAATGGCGGAAGGCTTCTTCGGTTACCTACTACCATGGGGTAACATGTCATTCTGGGGTGCTCAGGTTATTCTTAACTTACCTGCTGCTATTCCTGTCATTGGTGACGGCCTTGCTGAATGGGTTCGTGGTGACTACCTAATCTCTGGTATTACCCTAAACCGTTTCTTCGCTCTACACGTTGTGGCAATTCCACTTGTGTTAGTTGGCTTGGTATTCATTCACTTAGTAGCCCTACACCATGTGGGTTCAAACAACCCTGATGGCGTTGATATTAAGAAGCTAAAAGATAAAAATGGTGTGCCTTTAGATGGTGTTCCATTCCACCCTTACTACACTGTGCATGACATGGTTGGTATCGTGGTATTCTTTATCATCTTCTTTGCTGTGGTATTCTTCTTCCCAGAAGGCGGTGGTTTCTTTATTGAAAGACCAAACTTTGAAGCAGCTAACGCTCTGAAGACCCCACCACACATTGCTCCAGTTTGGTACTACACACCATTCTATGCAATCTTACGTGCGGTTCCAGATAAGTTAGGTGGTGTTATTGCCATGGGTGGCGCTATTGCCATGCTGTTCTTACTACCTTGGTTAGACCGTTCACCTGTGAAGTCTATTCGTTACAAAGGTATCCTATCTAAGATTGCTCTAGGTATCTTCGTAGTTAGCTTCCTGGTATTAGGTTACTTAGGTGTGGCACCTGCTACTCCAGTTAACACTATCCTAGGTCGTATCTTTACTATCTTGTACTTCTTATATTTCTTATTGATGCCAATTTACACATCAATTGAGACATGTAAGCAGCCACCTGAACGCGTTACTGGAGGTCACTAATGAGTGCTTTAACTAAATCATTGACCGGCTTCGGATTTGGTGTTGCTTTAACACTAGCCGCTACCACATCTGCCCAAGCGGCAGGTGCGGAGAGCTGCGGTACCTTTACCAACGCAGAAGGTGTAGAAGAGCAGCTGGCTTGTAGTACTGCCCCAATTGACTTCTCTAACAAAGGGTCATTGCAGCGCGGTGCTACCATGTTCATGAACTACTGTGCTAGCTGTCACACGGCAAAATATGTGCGTCACTCGCGTATTGCTCAAGACTTAGAGATTCCACCTGAGTTGGTTGAAAAGTACCTATTGGTAACTTCAGATCAGATCGGTGATCATATTGACAATGGCGTTGACCCAGACATTCAAGCAGGTTGGTTTGGTGCGCCACCACCAGATTTATCACTAGAGACTCGCTTACGTAGTGATGACTGGGTTTACACCTACTTACTAAGCTTCTATGAAGATCCAAGCCGTCCTTGGGGTGCCAACAACTTGGTACTACAGAACGCAGCGATGCCTCATGTACTTCTAAACTTACAAAACGAGTTAGGTGAAGAAGAATATCGTAGTCGTGTGGGTGACCTAGTCAACTTCATGGCTTGGATGGCAGAGCCTGTTCGTGAAGACCGTAAACGTTATGGCTTCTTCGTGATGATCTTCTTATTGATTTTATTAATCCCAGTTTATCTATTGAACAAAGAGTTCTGGAAAGACGTTAAATAATCTCTCCCTACTCTAAATGAGCATAGAAAACTGAGAAAAAAGACGATAGAAACCTATCGTCTTTTTTTATGCATTAAATTTGGTAAAGATTATGCAATTGATTAACCTAGGCAGTTTGGTTACTATGCTAGTCTATTCATTGCTTTATGTAGTTTATGATTGATCCTAAAGACATTCCTGACAGCCAGATTGTGCTGTATGCTGATGATGGTTACGATAGCCACGTAGTCCGACTGTTGTTAGCAGAAAAAAAAGTGAAGTATTATTTATCGCTCCTTGATAGCGAACGACCAGAAGATTTACGTCAGTTAAATCCTTACAATACCATTCCCGTTTTGGTACATCGCGACTTTAGCTTATATGAGCTAAATGTCATTTTTGAGTATCTAGAAGACAGATACCATGGTCATAAGCTATTGCCTGATAGTCCCAAACAAAAAGCACTACAACGACAACTTGCTTGGCGTATCCAAAATGACTGGTTAAAGCTGGGCCGTATTTTATTAACTCATAAAGACAGCATTAACCCGCAACAAGCCAAAATTGCCCATCAAAAGTTATCTGATGCTTTAGTGACTTTATCTCCAGTATTTGGACAATCTAGTTATTTTATGTCGGATGAGTTTGGCTGGTGTGATGTATTACTAGGCGCTATGCTATATCGGCTTGATGAGATGCAAATAGAGCTGCCTACTCACTTATGTCGTCCTTTGATTGAGTATCAAAAGCGCCTATTTGAGCGCGAAAGCTTTTTACAAACTATAGAATAAATAAATTTAAAATATAAAAGAGGTTACTATGACAGAAGAGCTGAACTTGACCCCCACTCGTCCTTATATGATCAGAGCTTTTTATGAGTGGTTAGAGGACAATGCTCTAACTCCCTACTTGCTCGTTGATGCCACTCAAGACAATTTAGTGATTCCAACAGAGCACGTTCAAGATGGTAAAATCGTATTAAATATTGCCAGCCAAGCCACAGGCAATATGAATATCGACAATAACTACATTAATTTCAATGCCCGATTTGGTGGAGTCTCTCGCGAGTTATGGATTCCTATGCAGGCTGTGATGGCACTTTTTGCTAAAGAAAATCAGTCTATTGCCATGCCTTTTGACCCTTCAGAATATGATAATTTTACCCCCGAAGAGCCTGAGCCTTCTAAGCCTAAGCCTGTCTCTAAAGCAGAGACAGTTGAGCGAGCTAAAAAAGCAGGGCTAAAAATCCTAAAATAATCAGTCAATTATCAACCAAAAAAATGGCTGTAATAAGTTAGACTATCTTAATATTTAAAAACCGTTGATAATATAAAGGTCTCTTTTTAGAGGCCTTTTATTTGCGCTCAATAAATAGTTGTCATGTTATGAAAAACCAACCACCCCATTAACTTATTGTGTGATAAAACATGCCCAGTTATTACATTACTCCGGACATACTAATTTACCTATTCGATATGGTCGGGGTTATTGCCTGTGCCATTGCCGGCACCCTACTCGCCCAGCATAAGGGATTTGATATTGCAGGTTGTATCTTGGTCTCTATGGCGAATGCTATCGGCGGTGGTACCATCCGTGATGTGATAATCGATCGCCATCCGCTGTTTTGGATGACAGATTTAAACTACATCATTGTGATTACCATTACCTCATTAATTCTGCAAATATTCTTTCATCTGTATCATAAAATCGATACTGCATTAAAGTTTTTTGATGCCATTGGCCTTGCCGCTTTTAGTGTTATCGGTCTAAAAATTGCTCTCTCCCAAGGCGTTGCCCCTGCCATCGCTGTTTTAATGGCGGTTTGTACTGCTATTGTCGGAGGTATGGTTCGAGATATTATTTGTAATGAAATTCCTTTGGTGCTGCAAAGAGAAATTTATATCACCGCAAGCGTGATTGGCTCATGCTGTTACTTTGTCATGCAAGCCCTTGGTGTCGATCCAGGGGTTAACGACTTATTAACCTTGGGTATTATATTTTTCGTTCGTATCTTGGCACTTATCTTTGACTGGCACCTACCTTCTATTCGCTTAGTTGATTAGTAGATTGTAGAGCAATAAAAAAGCCTAAACGTCACAGTTTAGGCTTTTTATTTGTTATCAACTCATCAGCATTTAGGGCACTATGTGAGTCACTGCCAAATCTTTGACCATCATTTGAATGTTTTGATTGCCATTCCACTCATTAATATTCAATTCATACAAGACATGTACCTCTTTGGCCCGATAATCCCATTTATCTGTATCGTAATTAAACCAAATGGCATCTACCGGATACAGCACGCCAGGATATTTTAAAGAAAGCTTTAAATGCTTATCTTTTAGAATTCGACTGTCTAAAACTTCAAATAGGCCATCAAATTGTGGGGCCACAAAGCCATGACCCCAGATATGACTGTGAGTTAATGCTTCAACAAATTGCAGACTAAAATCGTCTGCTATCAGTTCCCCATCAGTAAACTGCTCTTCTTCAAATAAAGAAGGCTCTAAGCTTTGCATCAACTGCTCAAAGGCCTCAGAAAAGCGCTCAAAATGCTTCTTTTTAAGCGTGAGGCCGGCAGCCATAGCATGACCCCCAAAATGAGTAATCAGTTCAGGATCGCTCTCTGCAATGCTCTCAATGGCGTCTCGAATATGAATCCCTGGAATAGATCGGGCCGAACCTTTAATGGCATCCTCATCACCCACTTTGGCTTCATCGGCAGGAGCAAAGACGATCGCAGGTCGATAGTGGGTTTCTTTTAGGCGGCCGGCAACAATACCAATGACCCCTTGATGCCAATCATCTTGATATAAAATAAGACTGCGTAAGCCACTTGTCTTTGTTTTAGCTTCAGCTGAATCTTTTTCATTCGTACTGGCGGACTGTGAGTCATCAGATACCTGTAGCTGGCGTAAGATATCATCGGCTTGCTCGCGCATGCCCCCCTCTACAAAACGACGCTCTTTGTTGAGCTTATCAAGCTCAAATGCCAAACGTTTTGCCTGCTCCATACTGTCTGCCATCAAGCATTCAATACCAATACGCATATTGTCCATACGCCCAGCCGCATTGATACGAGGTCCAATGACGAAGCCAAAGTCTTGAACGGTCATCTTTTGTGGGTCACGGCCCGCAAGCTCGAGCAAGGCTAAAATGCCTAATGAACAGCGACCTTCTCGTATTGCCGCTAAGCCATGCGCCACCAAAGTTCTATTATTGTGATCTAATACTCCAACATCAGCCACAGTTCCTAGGGCTACCAAATCCAAATAACGGCTTACCTGAGCACTAGAGCGCCCTGCCTCACGGCGATATTTAGACAATCGACCCAATAAATAAAACGCCACGCCTACGCCAACCAAAGCCTTGCTATCAAATTCACATTGCAATTGGTTAGGGTTAACCACAGCGTGTGCTTCAGGATTAGGTTTGGTAGTTAAATGGTGGTCAGTGATTATCACTGTAATACCATTTTCTCGTGCTTTATCGACCCCTTCGTGGCTGGAAATACCATTATCCACGGTGACAATAATATCAGGAGCATACTCATCAATCCCTAACTGCACAATTTCAGGGGTTAATCCATAGCCGTACTTGAACCTATCTGGCACCACAAAGTCAACTTCTGCGCCCATCTCCCCCAGTACTCGCATCATTAAAGCGGTACTGGTTGCCCCGTCACAATCAAAGTCGCCAACGATTAATATGCGCTGTTGACTTTCGATGGCTGTGTCTAAAATCTTTACCGCTTCGTCGATGTCTTTTAGCCCATCAGCAGGTAACAAGGTGGATAACCCATAATCTAAAGCCTCGCTACTTTTGACACCGCGGGCTAAGAACAGGCGGGTTAGAGTTGGAGAGTATTGATATAAATTTTGTAAGCCTTCAGGCAAATCAGCAGGGAGCTTTCCAGTAAATCGTGGGGTCAAATTCAACATAATTTTTATATAGTTAACTCATTAAGGGAGATAGGAAACAGTAAGTTCAATTAAAACAGCAAGTCCAGTTAAAGACGATTAGGGCAATGGCTTGATTTTTAAATTAAAATTATAATTTTTTACAAAACTTACGTGGTTAGGCGTTGTAGATACAAACTCGCACTTGTGTCAAACTAAGGATTCTTTAAAATTCCTACTATAAACCAATAGCTTATTAATTGAACTGTAAATTTTCAAAGACGATAGAAGACTAAGCTTTCCTATTAAGTCTTCATATAATCTGTCTTAATAGCAGTTTCTTACATTAACTCTACTATAAGGATGCTTCATGATAACTCTTCCTGCAGCTGAAAAACTACCAGAAACCATTGATCCTGATTTAAACCTAGAAAAGATCAAAAAAGAATGCCAAGAAATGGTTAAAAAACGTGCTAAATATTCTGCAGGTGCTGCCATTATCCCGGTTCCTTTTGTTGACATCGCAATTGATGCTGGCATCTTAACCCAACTGCTTCCAGAAATCAGTGCTCGTTTTGGTCTAATCTCTGAGCGTGAATCTGCTATCGACTTAGATGCCAAAGAAATTCATTGGAGCGAAATGAAAAACCGTGCGGTAGATTTTGCCGGTTTAATGGCCACTCGCGGGGTGGTGAAAAAGACCGTACAAGGTTACGGTGGACGTATTGTGGCCAAACAAGTAACCAAGTTTATTCCATTAGGCGGTCAAATGGTTGCGGCTACTATGGGTTATATGATTTTTAAAAAGATTGCTAATGATCACATCAATCAGTGCTACAAGCTAGCCAAAAACATTCAGCAAAATCAGCACAGCCAAAACGTTTAATCTTTATCCAATTTCTTAGCTAATTTAAGCCGCTAGAATACACAAAGCCCCCATAATTAATTATGGGGGCTTTGTTTGCTTTGATATGCTTTGATATAAGACTAAGCAGTTAGAAAATATTGGTCAAAATCAGGTAACTGATCATAGACATGGTCGCTGCTGCAGGTAAAGTCACTACCCAAGCTAGACCAATTGGCTTCATCAGGCCCCAGTTGGTGTTCTTATTCACCATACCAATACCCAATACCGCACCCACTAATACGTGAGTACTTGAAACTGGTAGACCTAACATAGAAGCACCCATAACCACGGCCGCTGCTGATAATTCAGCTGAGAAACCAGAAGCTGGATGCATTTGCGCTAAATTGGTACCAACCGTTTGAATAACTTCTTTACCAATGAACCATAAGCCCACAATTAGAGCCACACCAAAGGTAACCATAACAGTAGCAGGTACGGCAGCTTCACTGGCGATAGCGTTGGTACGAATAACGTCCATAATCGCAGCAAAAGGACCCACCGCGTTAGCAATATCGTTAGCACCATGACTGAATGCAAAGCCGGCAGCAGTAAAGACCTGCATCCAACTAAATAGAATAAAAGTCGCTCGGGTTAAATCCTCTTTTTGCTTACCTTTAATACTCTTAGTGTAGATATAAGTGGTTAGCCAAATTAGGGCACCCACCATGATCATTAACAAGAAGCCATGTAAAGAAGTCAGCGTCATCTTCACATTACTTAGGCCCTTGAACACAACCATAGCCGTCATTACCACACCGCCAAACGCTGCAATTAAAGGCACCCAATGACGTAATGCTTTTAGGGTGTCAATACTCGCTCTTTCGCGTTCAATATCATAAAGCTCTTGGTAGTAATCCGTCTCTAAGTCGTCACGCTCTGTGTCTTCATCTTTATAGATTTCTTGGTCACGAACCATCTTTGAGGTATAGGATATCTGCAAAGATTCAGCCAGCTCGTTTAACCACTCTTTATGACGCTTTTTAAGGGCTTTTTTGGCAGCTTTTAACTCTTTCACACGCTCTTCTGCGCGGTCGTTATAAGCTAAGATATTGACCTTAATTTGACCATAAAGAAGGTAAGCTAAGACGCCGCCCAATAATGGAGATAGGATCCAAGAGATGGCAATCTGCCCCACTTGGTCCCACTGTACTGTTGATAAAGCGGTTTCGGTACCGCCAATCTGAATACCCATTATTATGGAGCTCCCCACCACGCCACCAATAATTGAGTGGGTAGTAGAGACAGGTAACCCCTTTTTGGTAGCAAATAGCAACCAAAATGCTGCAGCAATCAAGGCTGACAACATCACATAAATAAATAAGTTAGGGGTAACTGCTGGACCTAAGAGTTCTAGATCAACGATGCCTTTACGAATGGTGTCAGTAACTTCACCACCGGCAATAACTGCCCCAGACACCTCAAAAATAGCAGCAACCGCTAAAGCTTGGGGGATGGTTAACGTACCTGCGCCTACGGACGTACCAAATGAGTTTGCGACATCGTTACCGCCAATATTGAAGGCCATAAAGATGCCAAATACAGTGGCGACGATAAACAGCGTAGTTTGTTGATGGTTAGTATAATCTAGACCCCACCATATAAAGTAGGCCGTAACTGCAAAAAGGAAAATACCAAAGGTATAGTTAGCCTTTGCTGATCCCTTAAAGTGGGTACCACTAGGTGTAGTTGACTTTGGAAGCATGATATTTCTGAGCCAATCGGAGGTGAAAATGTAAAACCCCGAGAAATCGGGGCTTCAATGAATTAAAACAAGTCCGTTTGATCGAGACAATTACCAACCCTACGCTACATAAGGATTTAAGCCTATTTTAGCGTAAGGTTATTAGCATTATTTGACAGGCTGTTATGCCCATTATAAATAAATTCTGTCTATTATACCCTTGTCAGGTTAAACTTGAAACAGCTGTTTTTTTAACCTCAAATTTTAATCACTTTTTCAAGTTGCGCAATGGCATGATCCAATACCGCCAATCTTGCCGTTCGCTTATCATTGGTAGCCACAACATGCCAAGGGGCATTCTTCGTATTTGTCCGTGCCAGCATATCTGCAGCTGCTTGCACATACTCATGCCACTTATCGCGATTGCGCCAGTCATCTTCGGTCAGTTTAAACTGTTTGTGTGGCGTCTCTTTTCTTTCCTCAAAGCGCTCTAGCTGCTCCTGCTTATCTATAGCTAGCCAATATTTAAGAATAATGGTTCCTTTCGCAGCCAAATCGCGCTCCATGCGATTGATTTCCTCATAAGCGCGTTGCCAAGCGGCCTCACTGGCAAACCCTTCAATTCTTTCTACCAGTACGCGGCCATACCAAGTCCGATCAAAAATTGCGATTCGACTCAAGCGCTCTTCTTTTAAGGTTGGAGAGAACTCAGGCATACGCTTCCAAAATCGCCACAAATAAGGGTGTTGCAGCTCAATGCGATTTGGGGCCGAAATATTATAAATCTGATACTCACGAGGGTCTAATGGAGCAACCAACCGCTTAATAGCCCCTCCTTTACCTGCCGCATCCATGCCTTCAAAGGCAAATATCACATGATGGTTGGTGGGCTCGTCCTCCCCGTCTTTGCCTCTATAATCAGCTCGGGCACGTAACAGTTCAGCCAAGCGCTGTTGCTTTTTGGCCAACGCTTTTTGATAATCAGTTTTGCCTATATCCGGATCATCAATATCAGTTAGCTTATCTGGCACATCTGCCCACGAAAAGGCTGCATTGATATTACGACTGATTTCAGATACCAAAGGATGTTTGCTGTCATTTTGATGACTGCTTAATAAAGCGCTTTGAGTGGCATGCAACACTTCATGGCAAAAATGAAGATTGGCTTCTTCTGAATAGCCTTGATCCTTATAATCCTTTTTCGATTTATTTTCGGTGATATCTTCAGGCTCACTGCCATCAATGATGACCCAGTCTTGCTGCTGACTTAAAATAACTTTGGCAATTTTATTAAAGCGTTTGACCTTCTTTTTACTCTGCCAATCCATATGGTACAACCACTCTGGATCCTCTTTATCGTCTTTTATACGGTGCTTTAAGGTATCTTCATCTATATGAAACCAACATTTTAATATCTTGGTGTGGTTGTTCATTAGATCAAGCTCAAACTCTGCCAATAAATCCAGCTGATGACGCAGATAAACTTCCCATGTTTTAAATCCATCTTCCTTATCATCAGACTTATCCTGCTTCATCAGCCTTAGTGCGCCCTCAATTAGGTCGGCATACCAGTTACCAAAGTACGCAGTTATATTGCCATGACGTGGCAATTTCGCCACGTGTGGCTGCCAGATAGGCTCATATTTACTGGGTATCGTACCAATCGTGGCCTCAACGTTTAACAATCTTGGATCTACCCACTGGCATAACTGAGTCACGGCTGCCCCTTTGCCCGAATACTCCATACCATTTACTAGTACCAATAGACCCGTGGCTTGCCCTTGCTGACGGGTTTCACGCAAGGCATATTGTGCCTTCACCAGCTCTAAGCGTAACTCATCTTCATCCATATGGAATTTGCTTAAAGGGTCAGCATTAATACGCATCTCTTTGCTTTCATTCTTATTATCTTTAGACATTTTTTCTTCCTTTAAAATAAATCACTACCTGTTATCAGACTTATACAGGCTTTGAACCTAAAATTCGTGGTAGGCTTTGATATTATGTAGCGCTTACATATAGTATTATCACAATTAAAATTAGGTTTGATAAAATAAAGCCAAATTGTATTGGCATCACTATAATGCATACGCCAAATACAATGCCATAGATTTATGACAACGAATATCGCTTGCTACATAATTCATATTTAACTCATACCAAGTTAACTGGCATATTTTTGATTAATTGATTTTATTTTGTCTACAATTTTTATCTTTATCTAACTTTGTTACTAGTATTTTCATAGTTACTAAAATTTTTCACATAAAATAATTTACTAACCCGAGTCAGGAGTTTTCTATGTCTGCCCTATCCGATTTAAGTGTTGAGTTAAAACAGTTTTGGGAGCTACCCCATCATAATGACCCTATGCTTGCAACAAAATTAGCAGAAGTCCAAAGCTGGCAAAAAGACCGTATTCGCAATACCCATGCTGAGCTTTTTTCTCAACCAAAAAACAAACCGATGGCAGACTACTTTTTAACCCACTTATACGGCGGCGATAGCTTAAATCAAATCGTCAGTCAGCTTGAAAAAATTGTACCAAAAGCACAAAAAGTTGAAAAACTGGCCCCATCAAATGCTTTAGAAACAGGGACTTTAGGTGTAGAAACTGCTATCACCTCAACCAAGCTTGATCTTAAATTGGCTCAGTGGCTAATTGATAATGACCTTGAGGTTAATGAAGCCAATATGAAAAAAGCTTATTTGGCCGTTAATGATGAGGCCGCTCGTCGTCAGCAAATCGAAGATTTAAAGCAAGTGTGCTACCGCAGTGATAAATACTTAAACTCATTTATCGTACAAAAGTCTTTTAAACTGGTCAAAAAACAAGCTTACAAACGTAATCTTCAGCCTTTATACGACTTTATTGATGCCGGCTTCTCAGCCATGAAACCTCTTAAGAGTGTGGGCAGCTTTATTGATCCTTTCTGTGAGCGTGAGCTGGCTATTATTGACGAAGTACATCACGGTGCCTAAGCACGCTTACGGTTGCCTATCTAGGTAAGCAGCCCTTTACTATTTGATGTATTATAAGTGTCATCAAGCCCCTTTACTTTTGGTTAGCAATTAAGCAAACAATAGGCACATAGCCCTATTACACTTGTAGATTAATCACTCAACTTACTCTACACTTGATTGCTAACCTCTCAGTACTATTTAATGAATAAATACTTAATGTATAAATACTAAAATCAGGATCTATAATGAGCCAACCCAACAACCAAAATAACGACACTGCAAGCCTGCAAACTAAATTGGTCCAAGACACCATTGACCATACTCATCAAACCAATGCCAAGGTGCAGCAGTCGCTACAATCTAATTCTGCTAAGCAAACCGTATTAAATGAGCAGTTTAGCGATGTCTCTGAGTTACCTGAAGGCACACCACAAGGCCAACAGACTACCCGTCCTTTTAACGCAGACCAAACTGAACCAAGCAGCAATCAGCCTACCCAAAGCTTTGAAGAGTTAACCGGCCAACGTGAATTACCTCGCTTTAACCCAAAAGATGATATCAATAACCCACATACTCCTGATACCGACGGCTTAGAAGAAACTCACTTTGGCTATAAAAAAGTTAAAAAAGCTGAAAAACAAGCAAGAGTAGCCGATGTATTTACCTCTGTGGCTAAGAAATACGACATCATGAATGACTTGATGTCTTTTGGTATCCACCGCTTATGGAAACGCTACACCATCAGTTTGTCAGGTGTGCGTGCCGGTCAGCATGTGCTAGATATCGCAGGCGGTACAGGCGATCTGGCCAAAGCATTTAGCCGTGAAGTGGGTCGTAACGGTAGAGTGGTTTTATCAGACATTAACGCAGCCATGCTAGATGTCGGACGTGAGCGCTTAATCAATGCGGGCTGTAACAACGTTGATTTCGTATTAGCAAATGCTGAAACCCTAGCCCCTTTTGAAGATGAAAGTTTTGATCTATTAACCATCAGCTTTGGTCTACGCAACGTAACCGATAAAGACGCGGCTTTACGTGCTATGTACCGTGTGCTTAAGCCAGGTGGCCGTTTACTTATCTTAGAATTCTCTAAGCCTATTTTTGAGCCTTTATCAAAAGCATACGATTTGTACTCATTTACTGCCTTACCTCTTATGGGTAAGATTGTGGCCAATGACTCAGAAAGCTATCAGTATTTGGCCGAATCTATTCGCATGCACCCTGATCAGCAGACTCTGAAAAATATGATGGAAAATGCAGGCTTTGTGAACTGTGATTACCACAACCTAACGGCAGGTATCGTAGCCGTTCACCGTGGCTTTAAAAAATAAATCACGGCAGTAAAATCGGTACTGGCGTCTCTTTCACAGCTACCAGACTCAATAATTTTTTTAGGCGGCGATTTATGATTACAGTTCTAATATTAACCGGCATAGAAAAGCTTATAAACTTTGCTATTTTAAGTGATGAGATCACCAAATCTGGGCTATCTCCTCTATCAGGTAAAGTATTACGCTTAACTATGGCCATGCCTGAATTTAGTATTGATGTGCATTTTAACGAAGATCACATCCGATTTGAGCCGGTCTCTCAAGTTGAAAGTGTGTTTGAAACGCCAGGTACTGCAGCCAACTCTGAAAGAGAACAAGCTTGGCAAGAGTACGTTGCTATCGGCAGTAGCCAGCCAGACTGTACCATTAAAGTGGAGAATCCGGCTGAGCTGATGAACCTTATGCGAGATGCCAGTGGCAACCTACCCATTGAAGGCGATTATCGAGTCTTAATGCAGGTCAAACAACTGGTTTCTGGCTTTAATCCAGATATCGCAGGCCAGCTTGAGCCTTTAATTGGTCCTGCTCTTGCGATGCAGCTTAACCTGTTGATTAAGTATTTAAAAGGTAACGTGCGTCATACCGCCAAGCATGCTTTTAATGATGTGGCCGACTGGGCCAATGAGGTAGCGGGTAATCAGCCTCCTGACCCTGTTGAAGAGCAAGAAGCCAATGATCTAAAACAGCAGCTTCTTAAACTACGTGCCGACATCGAGCGTGAAGAAGCTCGACTGGCGATGATCAAGGCTGAACAGGCTCGTCTTAAAGGCGACAGCCAGTCTTAAAGTAGAGGCCAGTTTACCTCCGCACAAGCAAAACTTTAATTACCTACTTAACTATTACCTACTTAACTAAGCTATCTTAAATTTAAGGTGGCTTTTTTTATGGGTTTATTTTTGCAGATAATTCAGTCAATTTGTCTTATCTAACCGGCTTCAGCCATTCTTAAAATGGTTCTCCCGTGGTATCATTAATGACAATTATTTAAGCTGATTAAGACTCCGTAGTGAGTCACTGCTTTCTTTATACTCCTGATATGGGTTGCTCCACATGCTGTTATCTCATCGCAAAAGACTACTCGAGCTTTGGCGTATCGCCGCTCTTCACCGCCTTGACACTCACCTTCCCATAGAAGACGCTCCCCAGCTACAGTCTGTGGCACGTATGATCAAATCTCACCCTGCAGCTTGGGGTAAGAAGCATCAGCCCAATGGTGTGAAGTTTGCTTTAGAAGAGATGGGGACCTTGTTTCTTAAACTAGGTCAGCTGCTGTCTACTCGGCGAGATCTAGTTACCCCTGAGATTATCGAGCAACTGGTTCAGCTTCAGGACCGAGTCAAACCCTTCGATGTCAGTATTGCTATTGCACAAATTGAAGACCCAAAATTTGGTCTTGGCAAAACCATTAACGAGCTTTTTTCTCGCTTTGATACCAAGCCTTTAGCCGCAGCTTCTATTGCTCAGGTACATACTGCCGCCTTGCATGACGGCCGTGAAGTAGTAGTTAAAGTGGTCAGACCTGATATTCATGAGCGTATTGTCTCTGACTTCGAATTATTACGCGACATGGCACAGTGGACCTCTGCCCGTCTAGAGGCGGCACGTGCCGTGCGTATTATTGAGGTAGTAGAAGACTATCGTCAAATCATGCTAAATGAGTTGGACTTAACCTTTGAGGCAGACAATACCACTAAGATGCGTAATAACTTCTTAGGCTCCTCAATGATGTATGTGCCAGAGGTTTATGCCGACTCAAAAAGCGTGATGGTGATGGAGCGCATTGTGGGTGTGCCTATCTCACATACTCATGTGTTTGATGAATTGGGCTATGACCGTGCTGCCTTAGCCGAAAAAGGCTTAACCATTTTCTTCACGCAAGTGTTCCGCGATAACTTCTTCCATGCCGACATGCATCCAGGGAACGTCTTCGTTGAGACCTTGCCAGCAGATACGCCAGAGCCTTATCGCTTCTACCCTAGATATATTGGCCTAGATTGCGCCATTATGGGTGAGCTGTCAAAAGACGATCAGATGATCGTGGCACGCATGCTGTTAGCGGTCATGAACAACAACTTCAGCAACTTGGTAGATATTGTCAGCCGAGCGGGCTGGATACCACCAAACACCGACAAGCATGCCCTAACCCGTGATATGCGCCGCACAGTTGCCCCGATGGTATTGAAGCCTATCAATGAAATAGACTTCGCTGGTGTGCTAATGCAAATTTTAGACATTGCTCGTCGCCACCACATGAGTATTCCGCCCCAGCTTATGCTGCTATTAAAAACTTTGGTACACGTTGAAGGTCTAGGTCGCGACTTATATCCAGAGCTTGATATTTGGTCATTGGCCAAGCCGATTTTGACCGGTTGGGTAAAAGAACAGCTGGATCCTGCCCGCAATATGCGTGAATTACGTGAACAGCTTCCTGAGTTATTATTATCAACCGCTCAAGTACCAAAGCTATTAGATCAAGGCTTACAAAGTATGGCCTCACAAGGGTCAAGACAAGATCAGCAGCTGCGTGAAATTCAGCAAATCCGCGCCGATATGCTAAATGATAGGCGCAAAGACTGGATCGCTCTAGCAGGCTTTGTTATCAACGTAGCCATTGCCACGCAAGTTATCGCTTGGCTATCGCCGATATTTTATATATTGGCCGTGTTATTTGTACTGTGGCGTATCTTAGGCTAGATTCTGTCTAAGCTTGCGTTTCAACCCAAGCTGGCAGCGAGCAACTATAGTCAAAATAATGACCAAGGCTTATAAGGCTGTCAGCTTATACCCAACTCCCATTCTTTAGATATCTTAGTGAGTGTTAACCATGCGTCATGCCTCAATTACCCTAAACTCTGCCGCTTTAACTCATAACTTAAATCAAGTCATCAACAAAATCCCTGAAAAAACCCAGGTTTTGGCAATGGTTAAAGCAGATGCTTACGGTCATGGTGTCAGGCACTGTGTCCCCGGTTTGCAGCAGGCAGATGCTCTAGGCGTGGCTTGCTTTGATGAAGCAAAACAAATTCGCGATTTGGGCTGGCAAAAAGGCGTGGTGCTTATCGAGGGTGTGTTTAGCCAACAAGAATGGGCCGAATCTATTGAAGCCAAATGCCAGAGCATTGTTCATCATCAAAACCAAGTGCAGTGGGCCTTAGCAAACCTACCCACCGCTGACTCTCCTTGCCGAACTATCTGGCTGAAGTTAAACACTGGCATGAACCGCTTAGGCTTTGAGCCTGAAGAAATTGTTGCGGTAGCAAAAACACTGGTTGATGCGGGATACAACCTCATATTAACCAGCCACTTTGCCAATGCGGATCGCCCTGACCACCCCTCTAACGCCAATCAAATTAAGGTATTTACTGACGCCTTAACCCAGTTAAGAGAGCAGGTAGATGGCCATATAAAAGCCTCTTTATGTAACTCATCCGGTATTATCAACTTTCCTGAGTGCCATTTTGACTGGGTGCGTCCTGGCATTATGCTTTATGGCAGTACGCCTTTAGAGGGTATTAGTGCTCAGGAACTACAGTTAAAGCCAGTAATGACTTTTTCAGCCAGCTTAATGGCCATTCATAACATTGCTGCCGGCGCTCCAGTAGGCTATGGCAGCCGTTTCGTTGCCAACCGCCCTATTGTCAAAGGCATTGTCAGCATTGGTTATGGAGACGGCTATCCTCGCGTGGTTGATGGCTCAGCGTGGGTCACTGTTAAGCCGCAACCTAGTGAAGGTGATCGTGATAGCAGCACTGGGGCAAAAGAAGCAGTGAGCTATAAATGCCCAGTAATTGGGCGCGTTGCCATGGACATGATTGCCATTGATTTAACCGAAGTGCCGAACCCTACTGTGGGCTATCAGGTAACCTTATGGGGTGATCCAGACAAGTCAGAGCCTAGCGTCGATGAGATTGCTAACTCAGCGCACACTTTAGGCTATGAGTTATTATGCCGAGTAACACAGCGCCCCACTCGTGTGGTGATTTAAGCCTCAAAGGCAACGGGTGACTGTTCAGATTTACTGCATTGAGATTAAATAACAGCGAACTGTTTTCACATAGCTAAAAAGTTCGCTATACTGAGAGTTTAGTCATTTATTTGTTGAAACCTTCTACCTAAATTAACCGTTATTTAAAGAGAGCCACATGAGCGTGCGTCATTTTTTAACTCTACTCGATTTATCTCCAACCGAGCTTGAAACCCTAATTAGGCGTGCAAGTGAGCTTCGAAAGATGCAACATGCTGGCGAAGTGTATCAGCCATTCGTGGGTCGTACGCTAGGGATGATTTTTGAAAAGTCCTCTACCCGTACCCGTATCTCATTTGAGACCGGTATGGGCCAGTTCGGTGGACACGCCATCTTCTTATCTCCCAAAGATACTCAATTGGGCCGTGGTGAGCCGATTGAAGACTCAGCTAGAGTAATCTCAAGTATGGTCGATATCATTATGATTCGTACCTTTGAGCACGAAAAAGTAGAAAAGTTTGCTGAATACTCGTCGGTGCCTATCATCAATGCGTTAACCGATGACTTCCACCCTTGTCAGTTGCTAGCAGACATGCAGACCTATTATGAGCACCGTGGTAGCATCAAAGATAAAATCGTTACTTGGGTAGGTGATGGCAATAATATGTGCTCTTCATTTATGGCCGCTGCCAATCAGTTTGGCTTTGAATTAAGAGTCGCTGCCCCTTACGGTTTTGAGCCTAACCCAGATTTAATGGAGAAATTCAAACACTGTGTTAGCCTAGTAGAAGACGTTCAAGATGCGGCCAAAGATGCTCATCTAATCGTGACGGATGTCTGGGCCAGTATGGGTCAAGAAAGTGAGCAAAACACTCGCGCCCGTCGTTTTGCGCCCTATCAAGTTACCCCATCCATGTTAGATAAGGCAGATCCTGAAGTTTTATTCATGCACTGCTTGCCTGCCCACCGCGGCGAAGAAATTTCGCACGACCTACTCGATGACCCACGCTCTGTGGTCTGGGATGAGGCAGAAAACCGCTTACATGCTCAAAAAGCTTTAATGGAGTTTTTGTTACAAGACAAAATCAAACTAAGCTAAATTGTCGCTGATGATGATGCTGATAAATATAAATATAAAAAGGCTAAGCCCTAAATGGCTTAGCCTTTTTTATTGCATTAAATAGTAACTCATTTAAAGCAGTGCCTAGCTTTTATAATCAACCCGATTCAGCGTTTATTAGATTGAGTATTAATTAGTTAGGAGCTAATTAGATTGAGTATTAACGATCTTTAAGAAAGTACTCATCACCTGATTTAACCGCTCCGGCTGCTCTACCGGAGTGCTGTGCCCTGCTTGCTTAATAACTGCCAGCTTCGACCCTTTAATAGCAAAGTGCATTTTTTGGGCTTCTTCATAAGGGGTGGGCTTATCCTCATCTCCTACCACAATCAGGGTCGGCAAGTTGATATCAGGCAGTCGGCTTAATACCCCATCTCGCTCTATCACTCCGGCAGTGGCCCTCATGGCCCCTTTCTTATTATTTTGTCTTAAATGCTCAAGCCACGTTTTATACTCTTGTTTACGGGACTTATCATTTAAAAAAGTCTCACCAAACATGATTGGCATAACCTTTTTACTGATTCGCTTCATCCCTAACCAATGAATCGCCCTTAGCATTTTTTTATAATCTGCTTTTTTCTCTGGGTTCTCCGCTTCGGCTCCGGTATCTAACAAAATCAAAGAGTGCAATAAATCAGGGCGCTTTAAAGCCACGCGCTGGGCAACATAGCCACCCATAGATAAACCTACCAAATGGCATTTACTAATCTCTAAGGCCTCTAATAAAGCTATGGCATCTTCTGCTAAGCTGTCCATGTCATAACCAGACTTAGTGACTTCAGATTTACCTTGTCCTCGAAAGTCAAAGGCAATACAGCGGTAGTTTGGTTTGAAATGCTCTACCTGCTTGTCATACAGATGGGTGCCCCATAGCAGCCCATGAGCAAAAAGCAGCACAGGTTTTTGTTGGTCTTGGGGTAAGTTATCTTGATTGGGAGCGCTGTCTTCGTAATAAATCTGCGCGCCATTAATAGAGAGAGTGGGCATGGGTTTGACGTCCTTGTCATTCAATTAAATAAACAGTTTACCAAAAGCACAAAGCCTTTGGTTTATTTAACCATAAACCCGGTAGGAGTTGAGCACTATTTTATATTAACGCTGTAACAGCTCAACGCCGGTAGACTTAGCAATTAATAGCTTGTCTGCTTGGTTGGCAGCAAAAATACCGTTACACACCACCCCAACGATGTTATTTAAAGTTTGCTCCATTTCGCTAGCACTGGTGATTTCAAGATTATAGGTATCTAAAATTAGATTGCCATAATCTGTTACGAAGCCTTCACGGTACACAGGCTCACCGCCTAGTTTCACCAACTGACGAGCCACATAAGAGCGGGCTTGCGGCAATACTTCGATCGGTACTGGGAACTCACGACCCAACTGGGTTACCCACTTGCTTTCATCGACTAGACACAAAAACTGCTTAGAGGCAGCAGCCACAATCTTCTCACGCGTTAAAGCACCACCGCCGCCTTTAATCAGCTGTAAGTTAGGGTTTACTTCATCCGCCCCATCAATATATAGGTCTAACTCACCCACATAGTTTAGGTCCATAACCTCAATTCCCAAAGCTTCTAACTTATCTTGGGTTACTTTGGAGCTAGCCACCGCCCCTTTTAGGTTCACTTGTGGCAATAAATCAATCAAGCAGTTCACAGTACTGCCTGTGCCCACACCCAGGATCATTCCGTCGTCAATTGAGGCCAATGCGGCTTTTGCGACTTCTTGTTTAAGCTTTAGTTGTTGACTCATAGCTGCCCTTTTCATGTATGCAATTAAGAAGGTGAAATATAGGAGTAATTAAAATAACCAACATTAGTCGTTAATTATGCAGGGGCCATAATATCAAATCTGCCCTTATTTTTCGCCACTTTTACACTTAAAAGACCCATTTTTAATCACTTAAAAAAAGTTATTTATCAAATAACCTAATATCATCAATAATTTCACCGCTAAAACTTGCACGATTAAAAAAAACAGCATAGGCTTAACAGTTACAAAAACAACTATATCGACTCCTTGACCAATTGTGAGTTACTGTTTATAGGCAAAAATTATTAACCAAGTCATCGGTTAAAAATAAATTCTTAGGACTATCTATGCTATCAAAATGGGTTCGTAACATTCTCCAGGCTACCGTATATGACGTCGCCATTCAGACGCCTTTAGATTTTGCACCAAAACTGTCTGCTCGTTTTAACAATGACATTCGTTTAAAGCGCGAAGACCTACAGCCTGTCTTTTCATTTAAGTTACGAGGCGCCTATAACCGAATTAGTCAGCTAACAGAAGAACAAAAAGCTCGAGGCGTGATTTGTGCCTCTGCTGGCAACCATGCTCAAGGCGTGGCGTTCTCTGCTGATAAATTAGGCCTAAAGAATATTATTGTCATGCCCACCACTACCCCAGATATTAAAGTCAAAGCTGTAAAAGCTTTGGGTGGTAATGTGGATCTGTATGGGGATAGCTTTGATGTCTCAAATCAGTACGCCATTGAACGCTCTATCAAAGAAGGGTTAACTTATATTCCTCCTTATGATGATGAGCTGGTTATTGCTGGCCAAGGCACCGTAGCTTTGGAGATTAATCAGCAGTGGCGAGATGTGGACTATGTGTTCGTTCCCGTAGGTGGCGGCGGTCTATTAGCCGGTGTGGCGGCCTTCTTAGGTGACGTAGCGCCTCATGTTAAAGTCATTGCCGTTGAACCTGAGGGAGCCGCTAGCTTAAAAGCGGCTATTGAAGCAGGCTCTCGAGTCAAACTGCCTCAAGTTAGCTTATTTGCTGATGGTACGGCAGTGGCACAAATTGGCGAGCTGCCCTATGAAGTCTTCAACTTACAAAAAAGCGATCACTCAGGCAAACTTATTGAGCAAGGTGTCATTACCTGTACTAACGATGAGGTCTGCGCTGCAGTAAAAGATGTGTTCGAGGAAAGACGAAGCATTGTAGAGCCTTCAGGCGCTTTAGCCCTAGCAGGTATGAAAAAATACTTAAGCAACAACAATATTACTGGCAAAAACTGTGTGGCCATCATCTCTGGTGCCAACATGAACTTTGACCGCTTGCGTTATATCGCAGAGCGTACTGAGATTGGTGAGAAAAAAGAGGCGGTATTTGCAGTCACTATTCCTGAGCGTACCGGTGCTTTCTTAGAGTTCTGCCGTGACCTAAAAGGCCGTAACATCACTGAGTTTAACTACCGTGCGCGCAGTCGTACCTCTCCTGACTCTTTAGAGCCTGCCAGTATTTTTGTGGGTATTGCTTTAAAAGAAGGAGATAAAGAGCGCCATACTATCGCAAACTCCTTACAAGGAGCGGGATACGATGCTCATGATTTAACTGATGATGATATTGCAAAATCTCATATCCGCTACTTAATCGGTGGTCATGCAGGACTGACAGATGAGCAGCTCTTTAAAGTTAGCTTCCCTGAGCGTCCGGGCGCTTTACTTAACTTCTTAGAAAGACTGGGCACAGATTACAACATTACCTTATTCCACTATCGAAACCATGGGGCTGCCGATGGCCGAGTATTGGTGGGTATTCAGGCCACAGCCACCAGTTCACTGGCCGTACAAGACATGCTACAAGAGATTGGCTATGACTGTACTCCGGTCACTGACAATGTGGGCTATCAGTTGTTCTTAAAGTAGATCAATTGAATTTGCTAATTTATGCCCCATAAATATAGAAAGGACTCATAAAAACCAGCCACTTAGATGGTTAATATTTATAAGGCAATTATGGCAAAATCAAAACACACTGATAACAATAAAAATGGCAACTCGCTACAAAAAGTTCGCTTGGATAAATGGCTATGGGCAGCCCGGTTTTATCGTACCCGTAGCCTAGCCAAGCAAGCTATTGAAGGCGGTAAGGTGCACTTTGCTGGAAGTCGAGTGAAGACCAGTAAAGAGATTAGCGTGGGCGATGAGCTGACTATTCGTCAGGGCTCTGCCACTGCCATGACCGAAAAAACGGTCGTGGTTAAAGACTTATCGGTGCAACGTGGCAATGCCACTGTGGCTCAGACCTTGTATGAAGAAACAGAAGAGAGCATCAAAAGACGCGAGTACTTTGCTGAACAAAGAAAGCTTGCCAACTTAGCTCGCCCAGACACCAAGCCTAATAAAAAGCAGCGTAGAGATTTGCAGCGTTTTAAATACCAAACTGATTAAGGCGGGGCGACTCTTTCATTTAAGATTAATAACCGCCTTATAATCTTAGCTCTTGTAACCTTAGTTATTGACAGTTTATTGCCATAATTTCAGCACAAACGCTGACCCCCGCGTAGCAGTCTTATACTATCGTTTGCCCCCTAACCTTGTTAGAATAGCCTTCACTTTTAGAGGGCTATTTTTTATTTAAGTGGCCGGTAAGTGGCCGGCTTTAGCTTGCCGGCAACTTTTTTAAATCAAGTAGTTACAATCCCCCTCTTACTTTTTCATTAAAATAATTATTAAAGGTTATCTTATGCCTATGTCAGATACGACACCTAAGTCGGTCCTACTGGTTTGTCTTGGCAATATTTGCCGTTCTCCCACAGCAGAAGGCATCATGAGACAGCGTACCGCCATTGCTGGGTTAACTCTGAAAATTGACTCAGCAGGTACGGGTGACTGGCACATTGGTAAAAACCCTGACCCTCGTGCCCAAAGCCATGCTAAACAGCACGGTTACAACATTAGCAAACTGGTCGCTCGTCAAGTTAGCCCACAAGACTTCTTGGACTTTGACCTTGTTTTGGCCATGGACTCTCAAAACCTAAAGGATCTGCAGCAGATTCGAGAAGTGGCTGCACAAAGTGCGGCTGCTGATAAGCTTGCTCGCTTAGCCTTGATGAGTGAGGTTGATATCAGTTATTTAAACCAAGATGTGCCTGATCCTTACTATGGCGGTGAAGATGGCTTTGAAGAGGTTATTAAAAGACTTGAATCTTCAGTGGACGCCTGGATTGAGACTTGGCAGCCACAATAAGCTGAAATTAGCCTACCCTTATTTTTCCTAAACTTATAACCCTGTCATATTTATTTGGCAGGGTGGTTGATATAATATTAAGCCTATTTAATTGAGCCCCAACTGCCTATGAGCCCCTTACCTCAGACCCACAGCACCCAAGCCAACGATTCGACTGCGGCAGCAACGACTCGTGCTGAAAGCTTTACCCTAAGTACACTAACCACGGTGGCTGCTGATTTAATTGAGTACAACACCATGCATCTGGCTTGTCAGGCAGATAGGCTCATTACGCTCACCCAAGAGTCTGACATTGAGCCTGCTGTGGCCGAGCTTGATAAGCTTGGGGCTCCAGTTTTTGTGCTTTCAGGGGGCAGTAACGTCATTCTGCCAGAAGCCCTACACGCCAGCGTGCTGCATCCGGCTTATAAAGGCATTGAGGTTTTAGCTGAAGATGCCAATAGCATTACCTTAGAGGTGATGGGCGGTGAAAACTGGCATGAACTGGTGGTTTATACGGTCAACCAAGGCTGGTACGGTTTAGAAAACCTAGCACTAATCCCAGGTCTGGTTGGGGCCTCTCCGGTACAGAATATCGGAGCCTACGGAGTTCAACTAGAAGATTACATGACTCATGTAAAGGCCTTTCATTTACCGACCCAGACTTGGCATAACTTTGATAAAGCTGAATGCCAGTTTAGCTATCGGGACAGTATCTTTAAACAACAAGCTGGGCAATGGCTCATCACCCGAGTAGGCTTTAAGCTACACAAAGACGCGCTTAAAGTAAATGCCAACTATGGGGACGTCTCTAGCTTAGCCTTGGCTAAAACGCAAGCAGAAAAACGCTCCGCGATTTCAGCCAAAGATGTGATGCAGGCGATTATCGAAATTCGTCAATCCAAGCTACCTGATCCCAAGCAGCTACCTAACTGTGGCAGCTTCTTTAAAAACCCCATTATAGATAACGGTCAGTTTACAACTTTATCTGCTAAATACCCCAACATCGTGGGCTATCCTGTGGGCAATGAGCATACCAAAGTGGCCGCAGGTTGGTTAATTGACAACGCTGGGCTAAAAGGTAAAGGCATTGCTCCCATTTTGACCCATAAAAAACAAGCTTTGGTGCTGGTCAATCACAGTACCGCTGATAGCAGTACACCGGCCTCACAGCACGATATTTTAGCCACACAGCAGCTTATCCAGCAGACCATTCAAGATCAGTTTGGTGTTGCTTTGGAGCGTGAGCCTGTGTGGGTAAATAATGAAGCCCGTTATTAATATTCCTGGGTGCTCCCTTTGATGACTAAGTCACTCACACCAATGGCCCCCATGGTCAATATCGTAATAAAAGCCTCTTTGGTATTTTTATTACTGGGATTAATGACCTTGGTTGGGTTTTATACCCCAGTGTTTTCTACTGTGGGATTGTGGGTACTTAATCATTTACCGATTCCTCAGGTAGCTCAGCAACCAAATCAGGTGCTAGCGCCCTCTTCTGAGGCCAACAAAACGCTCGACGTTAATCAGCCTAACCCGCCTTTGTCTTTCAGCTTACCCTTTAATCATGAGCCCACAGCTTATGTTGTGTTGGGAGGGGGTCTTACTGAGGCTGATACCTATCATGACAAACAGGACAGTGCTAAAAGTAAGCAAACTGAGAACGCTCGGCAAATAAAGTCGAGCATTTCAGCAGGCTATCAGGTCAAGCAAAAAACTAATAAGCCTGCCCAACAGACTCCAGCCTCTTCTTTGCATAAACCAGATATTGTGCTTAACGACTATACGCTAAAACGTATGCAGACGGTCATGCAGTATCAACGCAATAATCCCTTACCCATAATATTAACCGGAGTGGATGCCCCCTGGATGCAAGATTGGTTGTATAATTACAATATTAAGAATGTCATCACTGAAAACGCCAGTATGAACACTTGTGAAAATGCCAGATTCACTGCCAAGCGCCTGCATTTGCAAGATGTGTATTTAGTTACTGACGCCTATCACATGACACGTGCCCGCCGACAATTTGCCTTAAATGGTATTCATGCCTTACCCATTCCTGCTCCTCTACCTATGGAAAAAGGTTGGCTTGAACCCAAAAACAATGCTCAGCATTCTCGTCGTACTTTATATGAGTTAGCCGCTTATGCTCGTGATGTGTTTGTGCCTCAAGACAATTGTCGTCAAGCCAGTGAGGTCAGTTTTGAGACCTTATTACGCAGTCGAAAACCGGAAGATGTGAAGACGTTCTAAAGCCCTTTTTAGAATTAAATCCACATTTTTTTTAGTGTTTTTCAATATAAAGTATTATAATATATTTTAAGGTATATTGTATTCTTAAAGTTGATGACTGTTGATGACTTCGGCCTCTTATTCTTCGTTGATATTTTTATTCAATTCACCTTACGCTTTAAAAATGGATGCCTGATATGGTCAGTATGTATTTACTTATTCCGTTAAGCCTTATGCTATTTGTGATTGGCATTTGGGCGGTTCGTTATGCGGTGAGATCCAATCAATTTGAAGATTTAGATAATGAGTCGCAGCGCGTTATCTTAGATGACCGTCAAGAACGCAGACAAGCCCTTGGCGGCACCCCTGCTACGCCTAAGGCTGATACCCCATCCAAAAGACCTGACAACCATCCGAAGACCAGCAGTACTTCTCACGCTAACAATAAAGATGATTCAGGTGATGGCGAATAGTTGTCAACTGTGAACCTTATATTTGCCCCAAAAAACAAACCTTATGGATAATTTGTTATGACAACTCCTTTATTATTAGCAGCATTTGCTATGGGCTTTTTTGGTTCACCACATTGTTTGGGTATGTGTGGTGGCTTGGTTACCGCTTTTGGCCTATCTATGCAGGAAGTAAGCCCGCTAAAGAAAAGAGGGCTTATTGCTACTTATCACTTTGGTCGCCTGGTTAGTTACTCAATTCTAGGGGTTATTGCAGGTATTGTAGGCACCACGGTCTTAGCCCCATTATTAATGGGCAACTCAACCCCACGTATTTTACTGGGTCTGGTATTGGTATTCATTGGCCTATCTATGCTGGGCATGCCTTTTTTAAATAAGCTTGAAAAAGTGGGCATGGGCGTTTGGAAAAAGCTCTCCCCTTTGCGTCAAAAAGTTTTCCCAATAACTACCTTCCCAAGGGCTTTAGCAGCGGGTTTATTATGGGGATTTTTGCCTTGTGGCTTGGTCTATGGCGCTCTACTGATGGCAGTAGTAGGCAATGACATCGCAACTGGCGCTTTATTAATGTTTGTCTTCGGCTTAGGCACGGTTCCCATGTTGGTCGCAACCCAAGAGACTGTGGGCTGGCTACACAAACAAATTGGCCGCTATAAATTACGTCAATTAAATGGCGTGGTGATGATCTTATCAGGGCTGGCAGTAATTGCTCTACCTATGGCCATGAAACACATGGGCGGTCATGGGTCTCACGGCGGGCATCAAATGCACGGCAGCTCAATCTCTGCTCCTGCCGAGCACGGTACTCACAATATGCAGCATATGGCTGATGAGAATATGGGTGGTCATGAACTGCAGCATCAACCTATGAATGATCACATGCACTCAGCAGATGAGATGCCGATGCAGCATCACTCTAACTAACGACTATAAGAATATCTCTACTCCATTTGACTTCCTCCCCTCGCTAAACCGAGGGGATTCCTACATCTAGACGGTCAAGCCCGACCGCAAGGATGTTCTTAGCAGCATTGATATCTCTATCATGCCATGTGCCACACTTAGCACAAGTCCATCCTCTTATTCGCAAACCTGCTCTACCTTTTGGACTACTGTCACTTATTTTGTGGCAGCACGAGCAGGTCTGG
>ERZ808040.137-NODE-137-length-72159-cov-18.508019_pt1 | contig 72159 bp, 80 predicted proteins | sample MGYA00380191_ERZ808040 | MGnify/ENA primary metagenome ERZ808040 (study PRJEB31490, sample SAMN06133395) | mouse gut metagenome | isolation source: J6 | host: mice | place: China: Chengdu | collected 2015-05 ...
TCTTTCTCGCCCTGATTGGGAGTCTATCTTTTTCCCTTCACCTCCGCCACAAAACTACATTTTTTCCTCGGCGTTTTCTTACATTTTATCACTGGCGATGACAGGGATGGGCGAGAGCCCTGCCAACCCCAACCGATACTGGTTTTTATCACCAGGACGGAGGGAGAAGGTAACAGCAGTGGGAGAACCAAAAGAGAGGGATGGGAGCACGGAAGATACGTCCGCATTGGAATCCATCACGTTTACGGACACCGTAGCCTGCACGTCAGTATCGAAGAAAGAAACAGTATGCATCAGCGAATTGTCGCGGGAAAGCCTCATAGAACTGTACCCAAGGTACACCATTTTCTTTTCAAATTTCATTTTTCAAAACTCCTCTCGAACAATAGAAACAGAATTCAAGCAAAAACAATCCGGAACACGAAGAACAAGGGATTCCCCATCACCATCTGATGTATCTGACACACGCTCACAAACCCAAACCTTACGAAACGAATCTAAATAGACCGATTTACAATACACAACTAATTCCTCTACAAACTCGCCTGCTCCACTGACAAAATAAGCCTCTAACATATCTCTACTTCCTTTCTTCGGTTTTCTCCCCTGCCATTCATGGCAATTAGCTAATACTTTTGTTAGCACTGAATAAAACATAACACATTTCACCTATACTGTCAATAATAAATCTATTAGCAAGGGAGATATTTAATGGATATCGTTCAAAGAATTATTGACACACGCACAGACCATGACGAAACCCAACGACAATTGGCAAAAGCAATAGGAGTACATCACGTACAATGGGCCAACTATGAAAGACGACAAAATGAAATACCAACCCGCTATATCATAGCTTTCTGCGAACACTACGGCGTGTCGGCTGATTATATTCTGGGTCTTCCCCGTGGACTTGACTGGCCAAGGTGATTTGTGATATGATGCCATCATCAACTATTTTAGGAGGGGGCACATATGACAGACCAGGAACTATTGCAAGCAATCCGCGCCATTGTAAAAGAGGAGGTACATCCAGTACACCTTTTATTGGAAAATGAGACACAACCCGCCATCCAAAAGCTGGCGGAGGGCCACGACATGATTCTGGAGCGCATGGACGATAAAATCGAGCGCCGGGCCGAGCAGCTTCAGGACCAGCTCGACGTGCACCAGGCCGCCATCATTCGGATTAACCGTGAGATACAAGAACTGAAAATGGCACAGTAAAGGGCAGGGGATAAACTCCCCTGCCCTTTGGCATACTAAGATTACATTTTAACTTTACAGCATCTTTGTAAATAAAGCATATGCCAATCAAGGCCTATTTCCCTGCTTCATCGGTTTTGATTGTTCTGATAAATGGGGTGATTCTTTGAGTTTAATTCCGTGCACTCAGAACTGTAAATTTCAGAATGAAGGTCTGTGCACTCTGGCTCAAGCCCAATCTGTCGAAAAATCTGTACCAAATGATGTGTGTTTGAATTTTACGCCGCGTCAATTAAACCAGCACAGCAATAACTTCTCGGATATTACCTACTCGGATCAGGTTTAAGCCAGCAGGAACGATAATCTTTCCGCTATTTTTCGCAGGAACCAAACATTTGGTGAATCCCAAGCGCTGAACTTCACTGAGCCTCTGATTGATGGCGTTTACTGACCGCAGCTCTCCTGTCAACCCTACCTCCCCAATAGCGGCCAAATCATATGGAACGGACTTGTCTCGAAAACTGGAGGCCAATGCTACAATCAAGGACAAGTCAGCGGCAGGTTCATTTAACGTCAGTCCTCCAATGACATTGACATAGAAATCACAGTTTGATAGTGACAATCCGCCACGCTTTTCCAGCACTGCCAGCATCATCATTGCTCTATTGTAATCGAAACCATTGCTGGATCTTCGGGAATTGCCGTAGCCCGACGGCGATAGCAGCGCCTGAACCTCTGCCAATACTGGCCGGACTCCCTCCATGACACAGGTAACACAGGAGCCAGGCATATTTTCTGGACGCCCAGAAAGCATAGCTTCAGAGGGATTCGGTACCTGTACTAATCCTTTGTCCACCATTTCAAACACGCCGATTTCATTTGTGGCTCCGAAGCGATTTTTGGCCGCCCGCAAAATGCGGTAGGAATTGTGCTCCTCCCCTTCAAAGTGCAGTACACAGTCCACCATGTGTTCCAACACCTTAGGGCCAGCCAAGGACCCTTCCTTATTGATATGCCCCACGACAAAAACCGTTACCCCCATACCTTTTGCCAGGTGCATCAGTGCCAAGGTACATTCCTTTACCTGCGCTACGCTACCAGGCGAGGAACCGGAATCTCCGTTATAAATGGTCTGGATCGAATCTACAATGAGAATGTCCGGCTGAAACTCCTGAACCGCCGCCACAATATCGTCCAAATTAGTTTCCGAAAACAGGTAAAGTCCCTTATCTCGAATACCTAAGCGCTGTGCGCGAAGCTTAATTTGACGCTCCGACTCCTCCCCAGATACATATAGCACGTTGGCAAAACAGCACAAGTTATCGCAAATTTGCAGCATTAGCGTAGATTTTCCAATACCAGGCGCTCCGCCTACCAACACTAACGAGCCTTTCACCGCCCCGCCGCCCAACACACGGTCTAATTCACTCATACCCGTATTGAAACGCAGTTCATCAACCGCCTCAACCTCGGAGATCGGCTTTGGTTTATGTAAACTTCTACCTGCCGCAGAAGTACTTACTGATTTCTTTTTTGCCTCTGCGGCTGGCTGCTCCACAATCGTGTTCCATGCACCGCAGGCAGGACATCTCCCCTGCCATTTCAATGTTTCATTTCCACATTCCGAACAAAAAAACAGACTTTTGGCCTTCGCCATAATCATTCTCCTCCCCAAACTTCGGGTATCATCTGTACTTCATGAAAATAAGCTCCCACCAGTGCCATGGAAATCTTTCGCTGATAAGCATCTGTCAGTAGCAGCGCCGCATCCTCCCCATTGCTCAGAAAGCCACACTCAACTAAAATAGATGGACAGCTGACGTGCTCAAACAGATAAATGCCGTCTGGCATAGGCTTAGCCTTTCGTTCATTGCTTGGGTTCAGTATCTGATGCAAAAGCTCTTGGGTGTTCTCTCCCCATTGGCGGCTGACATCACCCGCGTTATAAAACACTTGTGCTCCGCTGTACCTCGAATCTGTAAAGTGATTTTGGTGTATACTCATTAGCATCGCATTTGAGTAGCTTTCTACGATAGCAGCCCGGTTTTTCAGGTCGGAAACCTTTTTTTCACGAAGCGTGGCCGCCCCCTCGCTGTGAATAGAAACATCCTCAGCACGGGTCAAAGTCGTATCTACGCCCAAAAAGGCCATGAGTGATTCCAGCTTCAACACAATCTCAAGGTTAATATCACTTTCTCTATTCCCGCTGGCAGAGCTGGCTCCTCCGTCCTCACCGCCATGTCCCGCATCCAGAATCAACACAAAATCGTTTTTAATTGGCACAGAAACGGCAGCAACCATATGATCGCAGCCGAGCCAGGAAACTCCGACTAAAACACACATACATATAGAAAGCAACACCAAATCTCGTTTCATAGGCACGTCCTCCCTTCTCCTTCCACTGTATGAGAAGGAGGGACGTTTCATACCTTACCTCACTTCAAAGATAAGAAAACACCTCATGATGGCGCTGGGAGATGGATGTGGTCACCTGAGGAAACCGCTGCATTAGCCATTCCTGAAGTACAGGGCATACTACGTTCTCAGTCGGAAAATGCCCTGCATCTATCAGATTCAGTCCGAATGCTTTCGCCTCTAAAAAGTGATTGTATTTTACATCAGACGTGATAAACGTGTCGCACCCCAGAGCCAGGGCATCCCCCATCATGGAAGCGCAAGCACCGCCTCCTACTGCGATTTTATGTGCTGGCCTTCCCCCGTCTACTAAGCGAATTCCATTCGCGCTAAGCAGCCGCTTTACTGCCATGGCAAAGTCATAGAGGGGCTGCTCTGGCACAAGACCCACCCTTCCAATTCCATATGGTCTTCCCTGCCGGTCCACTCCGTCCTGATGAAGCTGACCAATATCAGTCAGCCCCAGGCGTAACGCCAGAGCCTCATTGACTCCGCCCTCTGCCGCATCCAAATTGGTGTGCGCACAGATGGCGGAAATCCCATTTTCCACCATTTGAAGAACAATCCGGCCAGTTTCCGTTTGGTCAGTAATTGTTTTTGTGCCGCCAAAAATTACCGGGTGGTGCGCCACAATCAGCTGTGCCCCTTGTTCGACAGCTTCTTGCACCACTGGCTCCGTGATATCCAGCGACACCAAAATTTTACTGACCGCTGCATTCTCCCTACCCACTAAAAATCCCGAATTGTCAAAGTCGGCTTGTAATTCAAACGGAGCCTTTTCCTGTAAAAAGGTAAATACCTCGCCCACCGTCGTCATTGTACTCAGCTCCCCTTCCATTTGATCTAACCCAGACAGCACTGCCTCTAACTCCCCAATCATGGCCAAATCCGGCGCACTAGCGGCCTTCTGACCACGCATAGCCCTTTCCGCTTTTCCACGCATATACGCCAAATATTCCCGTCTGAGCGGGTCCTTGCTGCTCCGCCCGGCCCAAAGCTCCGCAGGAGACATGGGCGGCATCGTTCCACCCCTGACACTCCATATACTGTATAGCCTTTTCCCTTCACGAATAGTTTGCTCGTTTAGGATTGCATATCCATTATGTTGGAGCCAGTGACGCAATTCCGGGAGATGCGTCATGGGCTGTAGCAGCAATGCCGTCTCCCTCTTAGTCCAAGGGGCACCGCTGAGAATAGAGGATATGGTCTCTCCTCCCATTCCCGCAATTACAACTGTATCCACTTCGTCTGGATAAATCCCATTCAAGCCATCACACAAACGAAAGGACATCTGATCCGTTATGCCGAAATTCTGCGCGGTCTTCTTGGCATGGTTCAGCGGTCCTTCCCGCAAATCCGCGGCTATCGCCCAATCAATACGTCCGTTCAGTAACAACCATACCGGAAGATATCCATGGTCTGTACCCACATCAGCCACCCGTGCGCCCACGGGAACCTGACTGGCAATCGCTTGAAGTCTTGGGGTGAGCTCCATATCATTTTCCCCGCTTTCAGAAAATAAACGAAAAGAGCGGAAATTCCGCTCTTTTCAAAAGCTGTCAAATTACGCAATCGAGGCGTTTAACTTATCCAGCAACGCCTCCACATCTACACCATGAACCATGCAGGCCTGCTCCACGGTTTCTCCACGGGAAGACGGACAGCCCAGGCAGTGCATACCAATAGAGAGGAAAATAGGAGCTGTATCAGGCGCGATATCCAAAATATCGCCGATGATGGTATCCTTCGTAATTTTAGCCATTTGGGGATAGCCTCCTTGCATTATTTGTCGAACAACCTATAGTATACCCAATGCTGCAGCATTTTGCAAGCGTTTCCCCAAAATTTCAACAATCAACCGGCTAAAAACGATTCCAGGCGATCCATCCCCTTTTTGATGTTGCTCATCGAGGTGGAGTAAGACCAGCGAACAAAGTTAGGCGCTCCAAATCCGGTTCCAGGCACAGTGGCCACCAGTCCATTTTTCAAAAATGCTCTACAAAAATCGTCTGAGGATTGGATTGACTCCCCATGAATCGTTTTCCCTATCAGCTTTTCTATGTTCATCATGACATAGAACGCACCCTCCGGTTTTATGCAGCTTACCCCGTCAATCTGATTCATCCGTTCCACAATATAATTCCGCCGCGCCTCAAACGCGCAGCGCATCTCCTCCACACAGTTTTGAGAACCGTCAAGCGCAGCAAATGAGGCAGCTTGGGATATTGTGCACGGAGATCCTGTAGAATGGCTGATAAAATTGCTCATGACCTTAGCTGTACTCTCATTGGCAAACATATAACCGATCCGCCATCCGGTCATGGCATAGGATTTGGAAACCCCATTGACCAAAATGGTACGCTCCTTCACCTCATCTCCCAAGGAGGCAAAGGATGCAAACTCCATCCCATCATATAGCAGTCCATAATAGATTTCATCTGAAATCACATAGATATCTTTCTCAACGCACACTCTGGCGATAGACTCCAACTCCTCCCTACGATACACCATACCAGTAGGGTTTCCAGGATTGTTTAGTATCAAAGCCTTGGTTTTTGGTGTAATGGCAGCCGACAGCTGCTCTGCGGTTATCTTAAAGCCGGCGCTCTCCTGTGCGGTTATAATCACCGGATTAGCTCCTACCATCTTAATCAACTCTAAATAGCTGACCCAAAATGGCGCGGGCAGGATCACCTCGTCCCCAGGGTCAATCAACGTGCGCAACGAAATATAAACGCAATGCTTTGCACCGCTGGACACAACAACCTGTGATGGTTCATAATCAAGGCCGCAATCCTCCCTCATACGTTTACAGACCGCTTCCTTTAATGCTGCTGTACCAGATGCCGGCGTATATCTGGTGATGTTATCTGCAATGGCCTGATCCGCCGCCACTTTAATGTGATCCGGTGTATTAAAATCCGGTTCCCCAGCACCAAAGCCAATCACATCGATTCCATCTGCCTTCATCTGTTTGGCAAGCGCATCCATCGCCATTGTGCTGGATACCTGCACAGCGGACGCGATTTGAGCAAGCTTCTTCACAACGATCCCTCCAAACCATCGTTTTGCCATATTATATTCTTTATCTTGCAAAAACGCAAGCACATTTTAATATATAGCTGAATTTTTGCACTTTTAATAGCTGATAATTGCAAATGGTATCAAAAACATCCCCATCTGTCCAACAGACGGGGATATTTTTTAGTGGCGAGTATTCTTTTGATAGAGCAGGTACAGCCCTTTCACCAACAGGTCGTGATCATATTGAATCTCGCGGCGACAATGCTGATAAAATTCCGGCGTTTGGCTTCCAGTGGCCACAACGGTGTGCGCCGGCGCCCCCGCCGCTGCCTCCAGCGACTCAATCACTCGGTCAAACGCACCGCTGTATCCATACAAAACCCCTGCCCGCATAGAATCTACTGTATTACGGCCCAGCGGAGTATTTACCTGAGCCATAGAAATCTGAGGAAGCTGGGCCCCATAATTGGAAAGTGCCTCCAGCGCAATATCCATACCGGGCATAATGGCACATCCCTCAAAAGTATTTAAGCTCATGTAAGAAAAGGTAACAGCAGTGCGGGAATTGATTACAATGGCAGGAGTGGGATAGAGCGCGGCAGTCGCAACAGCAGACGCAACAATATCACTGCCCAGCTGATTGTGAATTTCTGCCTTGATGTTCAGCCCTGTTTTCAGCCCTGGCCCCACCACCATCGGAGGCTTGCCGATAAACCGCCGAAGGGTTCGCACATAAGCAGCTGTAATGGGCGGCACAACGCTTGACAGGATAGAACCCTTTATAGATGAAAGCTCCGCCTGATAGAGTTGAAACACCCCCATAAGATCAACGGCGCAACGATCATCCGTCATTTTTAAGTCCGTTCCCAATTCAGACTGGAATGAAAGCGTCCCCTTCTCACTAAATAGCGCAATCGTAGTGCTGATGTTTCCAATATCTATGGCCAAAATCACAAGTTCTCTCCCCTTTTCTGCTGTCAATTCAAAATAACCATAACTTGTCAATATTTATCCTGGGATAGCTCCTTGCTTCTGATCCGACAGTTTCTGAAAGCGCCGGTAAGCTCCCATCTCAAAGTGCAAGCAGCTGCTCAAGCGGCGTCTAACCAAACCTGCAAAATATTATATCTCACCTCATATGCACTTTTCTATAATTTTATCATGAACTGTGCTTGATTGCAAGATAGGGCAAGCCAAGGCCGGAACATAAAATGCTCCGGCCCTCCTGCGTCATATGTTTTCCTGGATAATCTCACCCATTTTCATTGTTCCAATCGTATGTTCCCCAGGTTCGGCAATATCTGCCGTCCGCCAGCCATCTGCCAGCGCTTTATCCACCGCCGCTTCAATCGCGTCTGCCTCAGCGGGCAGGTTAAAGGAATAGCGGAACATCATAGCGGCAGATAGGATGGTAGCGATTGGATTGGCTTTATCCTGTCCCGCAATGTCTGGGGCAGAGCCATGGATTGGCTCATATAGCGCTGGAGCGTCATTTCCCATGGAAGCAGACGGCAGCAGCCCAATGGAACCGGTAATCATGGATGCCTCGTCAGATAAAATATCTCCAAACATATTTTCGGTGACCACCACGTCGAACTGCCCCGGGTCCCGCACCAGCTGCATGGCGCAGTTATCCACTAAAACATCCTCATATTGCACATCGGAGTATTCCGCTGCCAGCCTGTGCATTACCGACCGCCACAGCCGGGATGTCTCCAACACATTCGCCTTATCTACACTGGACACTTTTTTACGACGCAACCGCGCCATCTCAAAGGCCCGGCGACCGATGCGTTCAATCTCCATCTCTGAATAGGCCATCAGATCAGTGGCCTCTATGCCCCGGTCCTCGGTTTGGTATTTGCCCCGCTTGCCAAAATAAATACCTCCGGTGAGCTCCCGTACCACGAGCAGATCAATCCCCTTTTCCGCTGTCTCCCGCTTTAATGGGCAGGCACTTATCAGCGCAGGACGCAGCGCAGCCGGACGCAAATTAGCGTAAAGCTTTAAGTCTTTACGAATGGCTAATAGTGCCGTCTCAGGACGCTGTTCAGCGGGTTTATCGCTCCCCCATTGGGGACCGCCCACTGCGCCCAGCAGAACTGCGTCGCAGCTTTTGCACAACTCCGCAGTACCGTCAGGATAGCTCTTGCCCACTGCGTCTGTGGCGCAGCCTCCCATCAGTACATCCACGTATTCAAAGGTGTGACCGAACTTCTTCCCCACCTTGTCGATGACCTTCACTGTCTCATTGACAATCTCCGGGCCGATTCCATCGCCCTTGATCAAAGCAATTCTATAATTCATTTCGCCACCCCTCTCGCTTTCAAGGATTTCAACAGTCCGCCATGCTCTATGATTCCGTTGATAAATTCCGGGAATGGCGCGGCCTGAAACCTCGCCCCTGTGGTCTCATTGACGATGATGCCGCTCTCGAAATCCGCACTCACAGCGTCTCCGGGAGAGATACCGTCCACCGCTTCAGGACATTCCAAAATGGGGAACCCGATGTTGATGGCATTGCGGTAGAAGATACGGGCAAAGCTCTTGGCAATGACGCACCTCACTCCGCAGGCCTTGATCGCCAGGGGAGCGTGCTCCCGAGAGGAACCACAGCCAAAATTGTTTCCTCCCACAATGATATCCCCCGTCTCTACAGTAGATGCAAATTTTTCATCAACATCCTCCATACAATGGGACGCCAGAGACCTTTCATCTGGGGCATTGAGGTATCGGGCCGGGATAATTACATCTGTATCCACATTGTCGCCATATTTATAGATTTTCATATCGCTCTCCTCCCTCAAAGACTGGCTGGGTCAGTAACCATACCAGTAACTGCGCTGGCCGCCGCCACGGCAGGACTTGCCAGAATGATCATAGAACTGGTGGGGCCCATCCGGCCCACAAAATTTCGATTCGTGGTAGAAATTGCCCACTCACCGTCGCTCAGTACCCCCATGTGTCCCCCCAGACAGGGCCCGCAGGTTGGTGTGGATACCACCGCCCCCGCCTGAATGAAGTCGGCCACCAGCCCTTCTGCCATAGCGTCCAGGTAAATCTGCTGGGTGGCTGGGATGACAATACACCGCACCCCGTCCGCCACCTTGTGACCCCGAAGAATTTCGGCAGCCTCCCGCAAGTCCTTCAGCCGCCCGTTCGTACACGAACCGATCACCACCTGCTGAATGGGCTTTCCCGCCGCCTCGTCCACCGTTTTCGTGTTGGAGGGCAGGTGGGGAAATGCCACCTTGGGCCGCAATGCGGACAGGTCGATGGTGATTTCCCGTGTATATTCCGCGTCCGGGTCGGCCTCGACAGTCTGCCATGGGCGGTCCACCCGGTCGGTCAAATATTCCTTGGTTTTGCCATCCACCGGGAAAATACCGTTTTTGGCCCCTGCTTCGATGGCCATGTTGCAGATGGTGAAGCGGTCGTCCATTTCTAAAGATGTTACCCCCTCCCCCACAAACTCCAACGACTGGTACAGCGCCCCATCCACTCCAATCATGCCGATGAGATGCAAAATCACGTCTTTGCCGCTGACATACCGGCCCAACCGGCCAGTGAGCGTTACCCGAATGGCAGAGGGCACCTTAAACCACGCCAGCCCGGTGGCCATACCAGCCGCCATATCGGTAGAGCCCACACCTGTGGAAAAAGCCCCCAGCGCGCCATAGGTGCAGGTATGGGAATCTGCGCCGATAATCACCTCGCCGGGAGCGGTAAGGCCCTGTTCCGGCAGAAGCGCGTGTTCGATGCCCATCCGACCCACGTCGTAGAAATGGGTAATATTGTGCACCTTGGCAAACTCACGGCATACAGCGCACAGCTGGGCCGATTTGATATCCTTACAGGGGGTGGAGTGGTCCAGCACAATCGCGATTCGATCCCGGTCAAATACGGATGAAAGTCCCGCTTTTTGAAACTCCGTAATCGCCACCGGCGTGGTGATATCGTTGCCCAATACTAAATCCAGCTTTCCCTCAATGAGTTGGCCCGCCTCTACCCGCTCCAGCCCGGCGCAGCGCGCTAAAATTTTTTGGGTCATAGTCATCCCCATATATAATTCCTCCCCATCAGAAGTTTGTGGATTCAGTATGACAGAATTCTGTTGAAAACAATGTAAACTATGATACAATTAGAGCAGAGGTGAGTATGATGGCAGTGTGGGATTTATTGTCGGAAGGACAAAGTCCGCGCAAATATCGAGCCGGGCAGCTGGTCTATTTACAGGGAACCCGGCCACAGTGCTTCTACTATCTGGCCGCCGGCTCTGTGCGCAGCTTTATCAGCACCGATTCTGGCGAGGAGCGGGTGCTCACCGTGCACCAAACTGGCGACCTGATGGGCGAGGCATCCTTTTTTGACGGCTGTCCCCGGGTCACCTCCGCCATGACCTTGGAAGAATGCCTCATTCTCCCCGTTGACCGTCAGCAGCTGGACGCCGCATTTCAGCGTCACCCTGAGCTGGCCATGCCTATGCTTCAACATCTGGCCCAAACCGTGCGAACGCTATCCGGACACGTGGGAGCAGCCTCCCTCCCGGCCAATCAACGTGTCGCCCGCTGTCTGCTGTCCCAACCCGCTGACGCAGGCAGCATCATCCACAGCACCCACGAGGCTCTTGGGCAGGCCGCTGGGCTGTCTCGGGTGACTATCAGCCGGGTTTTGGGCGAGCTGTCCACCCAGGGATTGGTATCGCTGGGCTACCGCACCATCACGGTGCTGGATTGGGATGGACTGAAAACCCTGGCTTTTGCGACATAAGGAAGGACCCCGGAACAGTGTCCGGGGTCCTTTCGCACGGTTAAAGAACTCCTCAAACTCGCCTTCAGGCTCCACCTCGTGGTCGTCCACACAGCGCAGAACCAGCTCGTCGGGACGGAAGTTTCCCTTTTATAAAATAATACAGATCAGTCCCCCGGACCCCTCGTTGATGATGCGCTGGAGGGTCTCCCGCAGCTTCTCCCGCGCCTCCTCCGGCATCCGCTTCAGCTTGCCGTTCAAATCCTCACCCACCAGTTCGTGGAAAGACCGGCCAAAAATATTGGAGTCCCAAATCTTTCCCGTGTCCCCCTCGAATTGCCGCAGTAGGTAGTCCACCATCTCCTCGGACTGCTTTTCAGTGCCCATAATGGGCGAGACCTCCGCCTTGATGTCCGCTCGCATCATATGAATGGAGGGTGCGGACGCCTTGAGCCGCACACCATACCGGCCCCCCTGCTTGACGATTTCCGGCTCCTCCAGGGTCATCTCCTCCGGATTCGGCATCACAATGCCATAGCCGGTGGCTTCCACCTGGGCCAGCGCGCCCTCCACCTTTTCGTAGTTCCGCTTCATGGCGGCCATTTGGGTGAGCTGATCGATGAGGTCTCCGTCGTCTTTGATTTCCAGCCCGCACTGTTCGGATACGGTGGAATAGAATAGCTCTCGGGGCAGGTCCAGCGTAGCGGTGACCACCCCGCTGCCCATATCCATGCGGTTGAGAACCGCCGAGCTGACCTCCTCCCGGTCGCCCATGGCCAACACCGCGCTCTCAGCGTCCCGCAGGCGCTGGAGCGTTGCGGTCTCCTCCCGGATCATGGCATACAGCCCGCTCTTGATGGGGTGGTCGAAGGGCAGAACGTCCACCCATGGGGGGAGGAACAAATCCATCTGCTTCATGGGGAACTCGTGGAGAACCGCCCGAATGATTTCGCTCACCGCGCCCTCGTCCAGCGTCAGGCAGTTGGCGGAGAGACAGGTTACATCATACCGCTCCGCGATGTCCGCCTGGAGGGTCTGGGCCCGTTCGCCGTAAGGCTCGGCGGAATTGAGTAGCACCATGAAGGGTTTACCCAACCCCTTCAGCTCGCTAATCACCCGCTCCTCCGCCTCCAGATAGTCCTCCCGGGGGATGTCGGTGACAGAACCGTCGGTAGTCACCACAATGCCAATGGTGGAGTGATCGGTAATCACCTTCTGCGTGCCGAACTCCGCCGCCTGGGTCATGGGAATCTCATGGTCAAACCAAGGAGTTGTCACCATTCTGGGCTGTTCCCCGTCCATCTGACCCAGAGCGCTGGGCACCATATAGCCCACGCAGTCAATGAGCCGGACGGAAAATACGCCGCCGTCCTCCATGGCCATCTCTACCGCGTCCTCCGGAACAAACTTTGGTTCAGCGGTCATCACCACCCGGCCCGAACCGCTCTGGGGCAGCTCATCCCGTGCCCTGTCCCGGATATAGCTGTTCTCAATCTTAGGCAGCACCATAGTCTCCATAAACCGTTTGATAAAAGTGGATTTTCCCGTACGGACCGGACCCACCACGCCAATATAGATATCGCCCTGGGTGCGCTGGGCAATGTCCTCATAGAGTTTGTTTTCCAATGCTGAACCCTCCTCACCGCATACTCGTTTTATATGTATGGGGCTCGGCCGAAGAATATGACAAAGGCGGCGTGAATTTTGTCCACGCCGCCCCATTTTATTCTGGCATCGCCTTAGCATCTTCGCGTCGGAATCAGCAGCAATCCCCCTGGTGAAACCTCCTCAGAGGGCAGATTATTGGCACTGCAGATATCTTTGACTGTAGAACTGCAGGCTTTTGCCACATCCCACAGCGCCTCTCCCTGCTCCAACCGCCGGATCACCACTGAGGGCCGCACTCCGGCCTCATGAACTGCGCTGGGCTTTAGGTCGGTGACACAACTGACCTGCTCCTCACAAATCGTAGTCCAGGTAAATTCTGCGTCAAAACGGACCTCTAATCCGCCTGTAACAGGGACCGCAGTGGCTTCGCCCACAGGACGGCAGTTGCAGGTACAGGAGCAACCCTCGGGTAAATCCGCCCGGCAGACCGCCGGAATATCCACTTCAACGCTGCACAACGCATCGTCCTCGCTGAGATACAAAACAGATGCCGTAGCCTGTGCGGTAAACTCCACACTTCCCGTCATTGATGTGCTTGTCATTGACACAAGCGACACGGCACAATCCAGCACCTGCTTCGCCGGAATACCTGATTCACACAGCTTTCGAGCCGACTCTCTACGGCTGAACCGCTCTGCCATTGTACACAGACGCACCGGCGTACGCTCTACGTCAAAAGGTCGTTTGACGCAATACGCATCGCTGATTACCATCACGGACTGTCTCACCCACAGCGCGGTTTGTGCCAGTACCTCCAATGTAACCTCCAACTCGCCATCCCGAAGACGACAGTCCACGCTTTTTAGGGTAATAGCCGCCTCCGGCTCCGCCTCATCAGAAGCTAACCCCAGGTCCAGGATTTGGGAATACGGCAGTTCAAACCGAACTTGCGTCAGGCTCTCCCCGCTTCGGTAAACAGTAATTAACTGAATATCCCCTTTGAGCACCAGCTTTTTCCCAATAAATTTCGCATCTATGGATCCTAACTCTGCCCGATAGAATAGCAGTTCCTCAATTTCAGGCTTAGAAGCGGGAGGGCGCAGGACATCCGAAAAGGTGAATACTTTTTCCGCCACATCAGAAATAAGACAGCATTTGCATGGGCTGAACAGCTTCTCCAGCCCATCTCCCTCTCCGCCAGTCACATCCTGGCTTAACTCACAGTGCTCCTGTTGATAAACTGCCGCCCAAACTGCAAGGTTTACCCGCACCAGCATCTTCCGTGGGTTCATTGTTCGCGCATCTGCTGACGACACATGAACAATTGCCTGCACAGGGCACCCGCTGTGAAATTGGGGATCGTCCCGGATGCATTGAAACGGCAGCGTCACCTCTAATGACCTGGGTGCGTTTTCCCCCTCCGGTATGTAGAGAACAGTGACCCGCGCGGCGCCTGACAGCCTGAGAGAACCCTCTCCCAGCTCTTTATCCTTCAAAAAAACCTTACCAACCGCTGACACGATGCGAGAAATATCCGGGCAGGCATCCGGCACGATGCTTTCGAGGGTTTCCTCCTGGGAAAACATCCCATGACTGACCAGCCGGTATCCCTCCATCGTAATGCGCTGTAGCTCCATGTCCATAGGCTTCCTCTCCTTGCACGTATTCTGTGACCACTATATGAGGAAGAACATCCGGATATGTCCATTGTATTCAGTCCATATGGAAGATTTTGCGCATCAGGCCGCACAGTGCCTTCGGAAACTTCACTACCACGACTCGCATGAAAACAGCCCCCTTTCTCACCGCTGGAATCTATACCCAGCATATGAAAAGGGGGGCTGTCTGGTTCCACTCATTTTTTCGTGAGCTCCCAAGTGGGAATTTCTCTGGCCTGCTCATACAGGCGAACATAACTTTTGTACCGGCTGGCGGAAATTCCTCCCTCCGCCAAAGCCCTTCGCACGGCGCATCCCTGCTCTTTCACGTGGGCACAGCCCTGAAAACGGCACTGCTCTAAATAGGGCTGGAACTCGCGAAATGCGCTGGCCAACTCCTCCTTGGGAATAGCCTCCATTTGCTCCACGTCAAAGGCTGAAAAACCTGGCGTATCGGCCACCAGTCCCCCTCCCACTGGAAACAACTCCACATGGCGAGTTGTGTGCCGGCCGCGCCCCAGCTTTGCGCTGACCTCGCCCACCGGAAGCCCAAAGCTCGGGTGCAAGGCGTTCAGGATACTGGATTTTCCCACGCCGGAGTTTCCTGTAAAGGCAGACACCTTTCCATATAGTTCCTTGGCGAGCTCCTCCACTCCGTCCCCGGTTTCTGCACTGACCTGGATCGTATGAAAACCCGCACCACGATAGAGCTCCACCAGTTCCTCGGCACGATCCAAATCGCATTTGTTAAAGCAAATCAATACGTCGCAGCCTTTCCATTCTGCCATCGCCGCCATGCGGTCAATTAGAAATGGGTCGGTCACCGGCACTGCACCCGATGCTACAATCACGATTAAATCTATATTTGCCACTGTGGGCCGACAAAACTGGTTTTTTCGCGGCAAAATGGCATCCACCATACCCGCGCCATCCTCTGAGCAGCTGATTTCCACCCGATCTCCCACCAAAGGAACCTGCCGTTGGTGGCGCAGCTTTCCACGTCCACGACATGGTATGGGCTGCTCTCCACCAACCTCCACGTAATAAAACCCGCTAAGCGCTTTGATAATCTGTCCTGTCATACCGTCAGAATTGCAGCGGGTAACTGCGCTCTAAAATCTCATTGATATAAATATACACCATCTGTAGGCCGGATGCGTTAATCTGCCGGCTTAACACCCCGGTGGATGCCTCGACCGCCCCATCATACAGAGTTACGTCTCCCACCACGATGCGAACATTCACCGAACCCACATATCTGCTCAAATCCACAGAAATCGTCTGTGTACTGGTGGGCACAGAAACGTCCTGCGTGGCCACTACAGATGGGTCCTCACTTTGCAGTGGAGGATCCGTCACCACCGGCTCATCGGAGGGTGTGGGCTCCGGCGGCTCCTCCGGACCAAGGCTGATCCAGAAGTCAATGGTCGTCCCCTGCTCTACCTCCGTGCGTTCATTGACGCTCTGCCAAAAGACCCGCCCCTCGGCGTACTCGTCGTTGTGATACCGCTCCACCTTACCCATTTTCAGCCCCAAGCTGTCCAGCTGACTCTGAACCTGGTCAAAGTTCACATTGATGAACCGAGGCACCATGACAGGCACACTCTCCGGCCCGCTGCTGATGACGATGGTCACTTCCTCCTGGTATCCTTTCCCCACCAGGGTGCCCTCAAACGGAGTATACGAAATAATATATCCCTTGGTGATATCATCGGAGGGAGCATATTCCTGTATCACCTTCAAGCCCATCTCATTTTGCAGCTTTTGCAGGGCCTGTCGGGCATCCCAGCCTTCCACACGCGGCATATACATCTTATCCTCGCCACCGCTGATATTCACAGTGATCGTCTTCTCGCCCTCCCGGACCTTGGTATTGGCATCCGGCGTCTGTGCGCAGATCTGTCCCTCGGGATATTCGGCATTGTAGACGGTTCCGCCATTTTCCAGCGTGAAGTCTCCCAATATTGACTTATCATTTTCTATCTCTTCCAGCGTCTTCCCCAATAACGAGGGAACGGAATACTCCTGTACCTCGCTGAACATCCCTTTTAACAGGAAATTATACAGAAAATAGACCATTCCACAGATAAACAACAGAATCACGAGAATTGCAATCAGCCCGGGCAAAACTCCTCCCCCTCGCCTCGGCGGCTCATCGTCATAATCGTCCTCCGGCTCCTCTCGGCGCCGCTCACGGCGATCTGACGGCGCCTGCTCCCTTGTTCTGTGCGGCCGTTCAGCTTGGCTTATAGAATGAATTGCCGGCACAATCATTGTCGGCTCATCTGTCTCATTGGGCTGCGAGACTTCCATATTAGGATTTTTACGAAATTCCTTCAGGTCCTCCAGCATCTCATCGGCCGATCCATACCGCTGCGCTAAATCCGGGGCCATAGCCTTCATTGTGATGTCCTCCAACGCCTTTGGAATCTCCGGATTCAAGCTTCTGGGCGGGACGGGAATGGAATTAATGTGCTGAATCGCCACGAATACCGGCGTGTCTCCCTCAAACGGCAACCGCCCCGTCAACATCTCATACAGCACTACGCCGGCAGAATAGATATCAGTGCGGCAGTCCACATGGCTGCCCTTCGCCTGTTCCGGAGAAATATAGTGGACAGACCCGATAGCCTCCTGCGTCAGAGTATTCTGGGCGGAGCTGGCCAGTTGAGCAATTCCAAAATCGGTCACCTTCACGCTGCCATCCCGAAGAACCATAATGTTGTGAGGCTTGATGTCCCGATGGATAATCCCACGGCTGTGAGCGTGGCTCAACGCCCGAACAATCTGAGTGATAAAGTGGAGAGCCTCACGCCAGTTCAGCGGCGTTCCCCGTTTTTGCATATACTGCTTCAACGTCATGCCATCCACCAGTTCCATGACAATATAGTCCAAGCCGTCTGAATGGCTTACGTCATAAACTGAAACAATATTGGCATTGGACAACATCGCTACAGCTTGGGACTCGTCATGAAAACGGCGGCGGAAATCCGCGTCGCTGGCCAATTCAGGCTTCAAAATCTTGACCGCCACTAAGCGATTCAGTCGATGGCATCGGGCCTTATATACTACTGCCATACCCCCCGTGCCAATGCACTCCAGAATTTCATAGCGGTTGTCGAGCATTTTACCTATGTATTGATCCATGGTAAAGTCCTCCTCATTTACAGCTGTGCCAACACAACAGTTACGTTGTCTGGCGCACCCAATTCCAATGTCATTTTAAGCAGACTTTGGCCAAGCTGCTCCACATCTGTCTCCTCTAATGCCTTTTGAAGCAGCACACGGTCCGACAGCATATTGCTCAGTCCATCGCTACACAGCAGCAGAAGGCTGCCTGACCCGGTCTCCACCCGAAGCAAATCACAGTCTACCTTGCGTTCTACTCCTAACGCCCTGGTAATCAGGTTTTTCTTTGGATGTACCCTGGCCTCCTCCGCAGTGATTTCGCCCCGGTCCACCAAAAGCTGAACCAGCGAATGGTCCACAGTTACCTGCTGAATCATCCCGTTTTCAATGAGATAGCAGCGGCTGTCGCCCACATTTACCACATAGGATTCCCCAGGCAATGCCAAAGCCGCCACCAAGGTGGTACCCATCCCCTGATAATCTATATGGTTCTGCGCCAAGTCAAACACTTGCTGGTTGGCTCTTTCGCACGCATGGAGCAACAGCTCCTCCCACCATTCTGGATCATCATGAGCGCCATTCTTAAATTCTTCCTCCACTGCGGCAGCAAATGCCTCCACTGCCGCTGAACTGGCGACGTTTCCGGCCTGGTACCCCCCCATGCCATCGCAAACCACCAACATGGCGGTATAGTCATCCAACTGACGAAGAACAAAGCTGTCTTGATTGTCTTTTCTGTGGCAGCCCACATCCGTCACTCCAAAAAGCTTCATGAAGGTTCCTCCTTCCGGGAATTGGGTTATTCCTGTTGAATATGCTTCCGTCTCAGTTGGCCGCATGAGGCATCAATATCACTCCCCAGCTTCCGCCGTACGGTAACGGTGACGCCCCGACTCTCCAGCCGCTGCTGAAACTGCCTTATCCGACGGCTCGGCTTCAGCGGCGATTCTGCCACGTTGTTCAGGGTAATCAAATTCACGTGCCCTCCCTGTCCATACAGGAGTTCAGCCAACCGGTCTGCCTGGGCATCTGTGTCGTTCACACCGTCAATCATCGCATATTCATAAGAAATCCGTCTGCCGGTAACCTCAAAGTAATGGCGGCAGGCCTCCATCAGCGGACCCACGCCCACTCCCCGGTTGACCGGCATCAGCTGGGAACGGGTTTCATCATCTGGCGCATGAAGGGATACGCTTAACGTTAATTGTAACCCAAGCGTAGCCAGTTTGTCAATTTTCTTTATCAACCCACAGGTAGACAGTGAGATATGCCGCATCCCGATGTTCATACCATCTGGATGATTGACCAGCGCAAGAAATTGCAGAACGTTCTCAAAATTATCCAGCGGTTCTCCAATTCCCATCATAACAATATTGGATATTTTTTCTCCGCTGTCCTTTTGGGTAAATATCACTTGGTCCAGTATTTCAGCGGGTGTCAAGTTTCGAATCTTGCCACCCAAAGCAGAGGCGCAAAAGACGCAACCCATATTGCAGCCCACCTGACTGGACACGCACACAGTATTCCCATGCTTGTAGCGCATCAATACCGTCTCTATACAATTTCCGTCCCAAAGCCGCCACAGGTATTTTATGGTTCCGTCAATTTGGGAGGTCTGCTTGCGCTCCACCACAGGAACAGTAAGCCTGCACGTCTGGCTCAGCTGCTCTCGCAACGCTTTGGGCAGATTGCTCATCTCCTCAAAGGACTCCACTCCCTGATGAAGCCATCGAAATGCCTGCAAGCCTCGAAAAGCGGGCTGATTCAATTCCTTCAAATAGGCTGTCAATTCTTCCGGCGCCATTGATTTCAAATCAATCATACGGCCCCTCCCTCTCTGCGCAGCTTGGCGATAAAAAAGCCGTCTGTGCCATGAACGTGGGGCCAGAAAGTCATCCGGCCTGGCTGCAATCCAATTTCAGGAAGGTCAAAGGATTCTATGCAAAACTGAGGATGTGTCTTTAAAAATGCTTCCACAACCCCTTCGTTTTCCTGCCGCAGCAGAGTACAGGTGGAGTAGACCAATACCCCGCCTCTCCGCACATACTGCGAGCAATTATCCAAAATCGTCTGTTGAATCCTGGGCAATCCATCTATAGCCGCCTCATGCTTATAGCGGATATCAGGCTTTTTTCGAATAATGCCCAGGCCGGAACACGGCACATCCACAAGTACCACGTCAAACCTCTCCAGCCATTCCGTTTGACATTCAGTTGCATCTTGGAGTTGAGGCTCTATTATGGACAGTCCCAGACGGTTTCGTCCCGCCTCCATCAACCTAATTTTATGAGGATGGATATCGCAGGAGATAATTTGTCCCTGATTTTTCATATCTATGGCCGCGGCAAAAGATTTTCCGCCAGGAGCGGCACAGCAGTCCAGAACCCTGCTCCCTGGCGCTATATTTGCTGCACGCACCGCCAACCTGGCAGCCGCATCCTGAATATAGAACTTGCCCTGTTGAAATGCGGGTAGCCGCTCCAAATTTCCCGTTCCGCTGAGCAGAAGACAGTCTGTCAACCAGGGATGCGGTCGCGCTGTCACACCGGCTTGCTGCAATTCCACCCGCAGCTCTACGAAATTTGTGTGTAACGTATTGACTTGGGCCGTAGTGGGCGGCTGCTCATTGTTGGCTGCCAAAAGCGCCTCCGCACCGTCCGGCCCCAACTCTGCAACAAACCTCCCAACCAGCCAAGCCGGATGGCTGTACTTGATTGACAAGCTTTTTTCCTTGTCTGGAAAATCGGGCGCTGAAAGCTTTTCCTGCCGAAGTACAGACCGCAGAATTCCATTGACCATCCCAGCTGCTCTGGGATTTCGACAATGCTTTTTTGTCAGCTCAACCGCTTCATTGACAGCAGCGCTACACGGTATCTTATCCAAGAATAGAAGTTGATAGAGCGCCACCCGAAGATTACACAGCACCCTCACATCCAGCTTATCCAGCGGACTTTTACTAAATGCCTCCAGATGCCAGTCCAGTAACAGCTTATTCTGTAGCACCCCGTAACTCAGGTGGGCGGCTAACGCCGCTTCCCGCCGGTCCAGCTTCTGCTCTCGCAGCACTTTCTTCAAATATCCGTCTGACCACGCGCCCTGCCGCTCACAGGCGGTCAGGGTCAACATTGCGGCCTCTCTGGCCGAACCCATGAGCTTCCCTCCTAATTTTCAAGCATTACACCGACCTGAATCGGATGGCCCATTAAAAAAGCCGATGCAGTCATTACCTTTTTGCCGTCCGGCTGCAGCTCCAAAATTTCCAGAACCTGTCCATCTCCACAGCTGATACACAGCCCCCGCTTGTCCGCCTGTAGCACGCTACCCGGCGCCTGCCCGCTGTGCCCTCCCGGAAGGCTTGTGCGCACAATTTTGCACCGCACTGTGTCCAAAACCGCCGTAGCAGCTGGCCAGGGATACAATCCACGCACTTGATCGTGAAGCTGCCGCGCTGTTTTTCGCCAGTCCATCGGAGACAGTTCTTTGGACAGCATGGGCGCATAGCAAGATAGATTGTCATCCTGCGGCACGGCGGCGGCCGTGCCCTGGACAAGCTGCTCCACTACCTCAACCAAAAGCTCAGCGCCTAAATCCGCCAAGCGCCCAAAAAGCTCTGCTGCATTTTCGTTGATGTCAATGGGGGTTGACCTCTGTGCCAGAATGTCTCCGGTGTCCAGTCCTTCCGCCATATACATGATGGTGACGCCAGTTTTATCCTCGCCGTTGAGAATTGCCCAGTTAATCGGCGCAGCCCCGCGGTATTTTGGCAGCAGCGAGGAGTGCACATTGACGCACCCTAATTTCGGCAGCTCCAAAACCTCCGGCGGCAAGAGCTTTCCATAGGCCGTAACCACAATTAACTCCGGCTCCAGTTCCTTCAGTATACCCAGGGCCTCTCCGTCCCGCATCTTTGCAGGCTGAAACACCCGAAGCCCCATTGACAAGCAGTATTCCTTTACTGGAGAAGGTTGAAGCTTCATTCCACGGTTTTTCGGCTTGTCTGGCTGGGTAAATACGCCGCAAATCTCATGTCCCTCCGCCACCAAGGCTTTCAGGGATGGAACCGCAAAGTCCGGCGTTCCCATAAAGACAATCCTCATGAAAATTCCTCCATATCTTCCAGTTCCTCTAAAGTATACAGCCTGTCTGTATGCTCTACAAACAGGTGTCCATCCAAATGTTCCGTCTCATGGCAGAAGCACCGAGCCACCATCTCCTCACCGGACACCTCAAAGGTGTTCCCATTCCGATCCTGCGCTCGCACCGTCACAAAGTTGGGCCGGACCACTTTCCCGTACATTCCAGGTACGCTGAGACATCCCTCCATGCCATCCTGCTCCCCCTCTTGGTGAATAATGACTGGGTTGACCAGTTCAATCATCTGATCCTGTTCATCCACCACAATCACTACTCGACGCAGAATTCCCACTTGGGGCGCTGCCAAACCAACGCCGCCTGATGCCTCCAGCGTCTCTTTCATATCGTCCAAAAGCCAATGCAGCTTTCGGTCAAATTTTTCTACCGGACGGCACACTTTTTCCAATGCGGAATCTCCCTGCGTCAAAATTTTTCTTAATGCCATTGATATGCTCCTCCTTATTACTCGACGGGGTTTACATCCGCAAAAAGAGCCACCCCACGGTTTTTCTTATCTGTTTGAGCCTGACGGAGCAGGTGCGCTGTCAGCTGTCGCATATGTTTAGTATTTTTAGCATTTAGAATCAGACGATAGCGATAACGATCATTTACCTTGGCCACTGGAGCAGCCGCCGGGCCCAAAAGACGATACGGAACGTCCGCATAAATTCCCTGACTCATAGCCATAGTGACGTTCTCTCGTAAACACAAGCAAGCCTGCAATACTGCCGTCTCCTCCAACCCAGATGCGCAAAACACAAACATATCATTACAGGGCGGTAAATCCCGTATCTCCCTGAGCATAATCTCCTGACGGTAAAATGAATCATAGTCTTGCCGTGCGGCACACTGAATGACCTCATGATCTGGCGTCAGGGTTTGAATGATTGCCTGTCCGACTTTATTCCCCCGTCCCGCCCGTCCGGCTACCTGCGCCAGCAGTGAAAACGTTCGCTCACCGGCATAAATATCTCCTGTGTAAAGGGTTTGGTCCGCCGATATCGCTCCTACCAAGGTCACATTTTCAAAATCCAACCCCTTTGCCACCATTTGAGTGCCCAATAGAATTGGAATTTTCTCCTTTTGAAATTGTTTAAGCAGCTTCTCGTGGCTGTGCGTAGCGGAAATTGTATCCGCATCCATTCGAAGCACGCTCACTCCAGGCATCAGTCCCTGAAGCTCCTCCTCCACCTTCTGTGTTCCTGCCCCCACAAAGTTCAATAAGCCACCGCATACCGGGCAGCGTTCGGGCAGTGGTTGAGAGAAGCCACAGTAGTGACACATGAGCCTTCGATTTGCAGAGTGGTAGGTTAGGTGCACTGAGCACCGGGGGCAGGTAGGCGCTTCGCCGCACTCCCCGCAGCTCACCATACGGTGAGCCCCTCGACGGTTGAGAAACAAAATTGCCTGCTCTCCACGTTCCACAGTCTGCCACAGGCGCTGAGCCAACTCAGCGCTGATGCAGCCGCCATTTCCCCGGCGAAGTTCCTCCCTCATATCCACAACCGTCACTTGGGGCAGTCCCTGCTCGTTAAAGCGGCGGCGGAGTGAAACGAGGCTGTATTCCCCCCGCCGTGCATGATACATCGTGTGAACAGATGGCGTCGCCGAGCCCAGCAGCAGCAGCGCACCTGCTTTATAGCATCGGTAACGGGCCACCTCCCGTGCGTGATACCGCGGATTCTGTCCTGACTTGTAGGACGGTTCCTGCTCCTCATCTATAATAATGATACCCAGGTCAGGCAGAGGCGCAAAAACTGCCGAACGAGTTCCCACAACCACCTTGGCCTCTCCCCGGCAAATCCGCTTCCATTCATCGCAGCGCTCTCCGGATGACAGCGAGCTGTGCAATATCGCCACTTCATGCCCGAAATGAGCGGAAAATATCCTCATGAGCTGGGGTGTTAAGGCAATCTCCGGTACCATCACCAATGCCGTTTTGCCCTTTTCCAATAGGGCTTGAATCAGCTTCAAATATATCTGTGTTTTTCCGCTTCCTGTGACTCCATACAGCAAAGCTGCGGCGCCATTCCCAGCCTTTGTTAATTCCAGCAGACTCTCATAGGCCATCTGCTGCTCTGCATTGAGAGTCACTGTCACAACCTCAGCCTGCTCCACTTCTGGCAAACTGGGTCTGCGATATACCTCCTGTTTGGATAAAGCTAAGATTCCTTGCCGCTCCAGTGATTTAAGCGTGCTCATTGAAGCGCCGGTAAAATAGCACAGCTCCTTGGCTGAGACCTCTCCCATAGCGCACAAGGCTTCCCCCACAGCATACTGAAGTGGAGCGCGTTTCCGCTTTGACGCCAGCGCAGCCATCGCCTCGCCTGGGTCCATGACCAACACGGCTATCTGCTGCGATTTATCATTGACACCCCGCGCGGCGCTGGCCTCCTGAACGATAACTCCCTTTTGCGCTAACATTCGCAGAGCAGGTCCCGGGTCAGCGGTTCCAAACGCCATGCGAATTTTCCCCAGCTCAGCCCAACCGTGATTGGCAAACAGCATCTCAACTAATTTCTGGGCCAAAAGGTCACTGCCAGCAGCCTTATAGGCCGCCTCTTGGTCCACCTCAGGTGCGATACGCCAGCAGTCCTTTAAGGAAAACCACAACCCTGCAGGAAGCATAACCCGCATGGCATCATATACCGTACAGAAATACTGCTCCCTCATCCATAGGGCCAGCTGAATAAATGCCGCTCCCAGCATCGGCTCCTCGTCCAAGAGCGCAATCACATCCTTCAGCTTAGCACTATCTTCCCGTTGTCCCAAAGCCAGCACGATTCCGTCACACACTCTGTTTCCCACGCCAAAGGGAACCGCCGCCCGCATTCCAGGGCGCACAACCCCCTCTAACTTTGAGGGAATCCGATAATCATAGGGCCGGTCAATGGCGTAGGTGGCTGCCGATACGGCAATTTTTGCAATGCTTGCCACGGCATACGTCACCTCAACTCTTATTCGTTTAAGTCCAAAGGGCAAGCGGGGTTCCCGCTTGCCCGTCTGACTTATTCCTCATCCATCTCCTCAATCTGAAGCGCTCCGCTGGCTACCTCATGGATCGCCAGGGAAACCGCCTTCTCCTCCAGCGGCTCTCCGGAAATCTCAGCCTCGCTGGACAGTTTCCTGGCCCGGCTTGCAACCATATTCACCAGCATATACCGGCTGGGCACCTCATTAAGCAAATCTTTAATCGCGGGATAAAGTAACATGATGTCTCCTCCTATACGCCTGAAATGGCATTATTCTAACACGCGTTTCCTACGATGCTCTGTATCATAAAGAGCATCTTTGATGTGCGGCACTGCTCCGCCTGAAGGATAGACAGGATTTCTCCAGCGGCAGACACAACCGTATCATTGACCACCAGATAATCGTAGTGCACGCTTTCCCTGCACTCCTCCCGTGCCTTTTCCAGACGGCGCTGGATTGTCTCCTCCTCATCGGTATTTCGCCGGTGAAGCCGGCGGGACAACTCCTCAATCGAAGGCGGGACCAAAAAAATCAGCACCGCCTCCGGGCAACGCTCCTTTACCTTTGCCGCCCCCTGTACCTCAATATCCAACAATACGTCCACTCCGCGCTCCAGCTGTTCGCGAATGACTTTTAGGGAGGTGCCATAATAATTCCCCACATATTCGGCATACTCCAGCAATTCGTCATCGGCAATCATTCGCTCAAACTCCTGCCGAGAAACAAAATTATAGTTCACGCCGTCCGCCTCACCTGTTCGGGGCTGCCGGGTGGTAAAGGACACGGAAAAATGAATATCGCGCCGGCTGCTCAAAAGCTCGGATATCACCGTGCTCTTGCCCACGCCAGAGGGACCGGAGAGCACAATCAGCTCCCCCTTTCTTTGACCTGCCAACGTTCTCACAGCTCATCCTCCTCCATCTCTTGCTCCTCTCCCGCTCCATCGCCAAATTGGGCCGCCAACTGCTGAACGCCCAGCGATGACCAAATCACATGGTCGCTGTCCATCACCAAAACCGAGCGGGTTTTGCGGCCGAAGCTGGCGTCGATGAGCATTCCCCGCTCCCGCGCCTCCTGCCCCAAGCGCTTGATAGGCGCGGAATCCGGGCTGACAACAGCGATTACCCGCTGGGCTGACACCACGCTGCCAAAACCAATATTGATCAGCTTCATCGCGGTTCACTCCAAATTCTGGACCTGTTCCCGAATTTTTTCAATCTCTGCTTTCATATCCACCACATAACGGGTAATTTCCAGGTCGCTGCATTTGGAGCCTATGGTATTCGTCTCCCGATTAAATTCTTGAATCAGAAAGTCCAGCTTGCGCCCCACCGCACCGCCGGCAACCAACAGCTCCCGAAGCTGCCCCAAATGGCTGTGTAGCCGCACCGTTTCCTCATCCACCGCCACTTTATCGGCGAAAATCGCCGCCTCCGTCAGCAACCGCCCCTCGTCAATCTGAACGTTTTGCAGAATTTCCTGCATTTTCGCCGCCAGTCTTGCCCGGTAGTCTGCCACTGTCTGGGGCGAACGAACCTCTACCCGACCCAACAGCTCCTCAATGCAGTTTGCCCGGTCCAGAATATCCGCCGCCAACCGCGCACCTTCCGTAGCCCGCATAGCGTTAAAATCCTCAATCGCCAGGTCCAGCACCGTAAGCAGCCGTTCCTTCACCTGCTCCAGATCCTCCGCCCGCTTCTCCACCGTGAGCACATCTGGAAAACGGGCCAAGTCGGTGGCGCGGTACTCCCGCTTCACCCTGCCACGGCCCAGCTCGCAAAGGGCTTGCAGTGCGTCTACATAGCTCTTGGCCAGCTCCTCATTCACGGTGACTACCATATCATCCCCGCCTGACCGGGTAATGGTGACGAATACGTCCACCTTTCCCCGGCTTACGCCAGCCTGCACCTTGGCCTTCATGGCATCCTCAGCAAAGATATACGCACGAGGCATTTTCACCGTGCAATCCAAATAGCGGTTGTTCACTGCCCTGAGCTCAACTATAACCTGAAACCCCTCAAAGGACCGCTCTCCCCGGCCATAGCCAGTCATGCTTTTTACCATATCCGTGCCTCCATTTTCAATGAACTGACCGCTGAACCCGGGATATATATACCGCGATCAACCGGCTAAATCCATAGTCATACAGTAAGAACACCACATTTGCCGCCAGATACAGCACCCATAGAGAGCCACTGAGCGCAGGCGGGAGCGATGCTGTTACAGCAGCAAACATTATCAGGCATATCACTGTGAAGGCTGCATTAAAAAACGCCAGCTTCAACAAATATTCCAGCGGTTTTTCGCGCAGCCTCTCCACAAGAGACTTCACCATAGGATACAGCCCAAAAAGCACCCCAAACAGCAGCACACAAAATTTATCCGGCACCAGCAGAAATGCTATAATCACGACTGCCGCCCAGCACATGAATCCAGCCTTTAATCCCACAGATACCACCGCTGCTGCCGGGAGCAGCCCTGCCAGAGCCACGACGCCCCAGTTCCCAGTGGGCACCACAGCGCTGATATACACCAGCACCAGGGCCAGCGCACTGAGAACCGCCGGATAGGCCACCTTAACCGCCGCGCTTTTTCTTCTCATCTCAGCGACAGCCTCCACACATACAATTCATGCACATCATTGCCGTGCAGCAATCCAGTCCGTCACAGCCCGCACCAACCATATCCGGCTGATACCCATATCCTCCCCGCTGCATCATGTTCAGCGCCTGGCGATACTCCATGTTTCCAGGATCCATCTGTACAGCAAGCTGATAATTCTGCCGGGCTTCATCAATCCATCCCCGGCGGTAGGCAATACTCCCCATCAAAAAATACCACTCGCCATTTTTAGGGGCTCCCTGCAAAATCTGTTCTGCCACATCTAAATCGTTGTTATTAATATATTGCCGCACCTGTGAAAACTGCGCAGCCCCACCGGAGTTCTGCCGCTGCTGATAGGCCGCGCCGCCGTAGCCATAGCCGCTCTGGGCATAGCCGCCCCCAGATCCGCCGGCGCGTCCTCTGGTGATCGCGTCGTAGGCCTCGTTGATCTCCTTCATCTTCTCCTCTGCCAGATCGGCCAGAGGATTGTTCTGATAATTGTCCGGGTGGTATTTCCGGGCCAAATCACGATAAGCTCTCTTAATTTCGTCATCACTGGCATCAGTGCTAACGCCCAGCACCTCATATGGATCTCTCATGTGGCTTTCTCCTTGTCTGTCTCATTTCTTTCCAGCGACCGTCCAATACTGCGCTCTGCACAGTAGGCAGGCCAAGATATAGTATATTTTCCACAATCGGCGTCCACCTTCCCAGCTCCATCAGATTGGCGGCGGCCCCTGCCAATCTGACAGAATGGGTGGCAGTGGTTTCCAAATAGTCCCGCTTCTCCCTTGCCTGCCCGTGAAAACGAGCGTCCAGCGGATTATACCGGCCAGCCCTTTGGTCCTCCTCTAAATCGTCCCAGGCATCCATCAGATAAATCCACCGGCCCAGATGATATAGCATCATCTCCAACGTACGCCTTATGGCGCTGCCCTCCGGGTAGGCCATGGAGCAGGAAGATAAAATGGCCGCAAAGGTGTCTGCTACCCGGTCAAGCTGATCCGTTCCCTCATTTTCCAGCTGCCTCAAACGCGTAAGCTCTTTTCTCATCCGCTGGTCAAACTCTGGCTGCTCCTGCGCCGCTCTGCGGTATGCCCGGCCAAATACCCAGCGAACCAAGCGAAACGGCAGTCCTGTTATCATCCCGTGGTCCGCTACGTCGTCCGACAGTTTGTGCCACGTCAGAATCATGCTTTGATCTGCGGCAACAGCAACTTGCCTTCCCTGAAGACAGGGCTGGCACCTGCGAAACGGGTGAATCGGACAGCGACGGCACGCGGATTCGTCTTTTGCGTCCCCAACTGTCAGCACAATGGCCAGAAAAGTAAAGTCATACTGCAAGGTAAGCCTGGCCAACCAGCCATGGCGCTCCCCCAAAGCGTGACACAGCCCACAATAGGCGCTCTGATAGGTCTCCCTCTGTTCCTTGTCCAGCCGGTCCAGAACAGGACGAACGTATCCAAACATATTCAGGACTGGGTGAGGGTGATCACGATGGAATAGTTCGAATTCATCGCGCCGATTTCTGCGTTGGAGCCCTCGCTGTCCAAACGAACGTTTACCGGCACAATCTGCTGTCCCGGCGTCGGGGTAATGTTCTGAAGGTCTGCCACAATTCGGATATTCTCCGCCGTCAGTTCCTCCATCAGCTCCTGGCTTCCTCTGATTTCCACCGGCACCTCCTTGGTCACAATATCCACATTCCATCCCTCCGGGTTGTGAATATACTGGATTCTCGTGGCGGCAAAGGTCTGGCTTACCACCTGCTTCTTAAATATGATTGTCACCCGAATATCCGTCAGGCCGCTGAGGTTTTTCAGTTCGTCGGCAAGGGGCACAGGGAAGGTCAGCTCGTCTCCATCCCGCACAGATCCCAGGTCAATGGTTGCCAGATTGATGGCCCCCTCCTTAATCAGCGCCATCACCTCATCCTGGCTGCCTGCCACCATAATGGAATCTGCGCTCAGAAGGCAGTCCACATCATCCACATCCAACCCGCCGCCAGCCGTCAGATTTACCTTAAACGGGATTTCCGCCATCGCCCATACGGGGAAATTGACGTATACGGTCTCTACATCGCAGGCGACATCCAGCTCCAGCACGTCTCCGCTGGCACCGATGAGCTCAAATCGAAATTCATCGCTCACAGGGGCGGTCAGTTCCTCCTCCGTAATGGTCACCCGGGCCTCCGCCACCTGGTTCACCAACTCCGCCCGGCCGCTCACCCATACCGTGCTGGGAGAAAATAGGAAGTCGTCCTCTGTTCCAGCCAGGTAGCCGTCCGCCGCCTTACCCTGAAATACCCCCTTCAGGGGAACCTCCCGGCGCAAAAACCGAGCCACTTCAAATGTAACCACGTTTCCGCTGACGCCGCTGACAAACTGCACCTGGCTTGGACTGACATCCGAGGGCAAATCTACAGTATAGTTAAGGGTGTGGCTGCCCGCCTCGCTGATATTAGACACATTGACGTTTGCCTGAAGGGCCCCTCTGGACAGCCGGGCCAGCACCGCGGGCGTGGCCCGCACTCCGATGTTGGTGGTCAGCTCCTTGTTCACAATCATCAGATTTCGGTCCTCTAAAATATCCAGCCCGCTAAATGTCACCGGAACATTTGAAATGGTCTCATTTCTTGGAGTTCCATCGGTAGACGTCACATAGCACCAAATCGCCACCGTCAATATGATAGAAAGCACCACGTAGAGCGCTTTGCTGTCAAGAATCTTCTTTCCCATTGGAATTATCTCCCTTGATGCCCTTGAATACGTTGGAAATCCGTGCTGCGGCAGTGGTCGGCCTGTTCTCCTCCAACGCGGGCATGAGCTCTAACCGAAGCAGCCGCTCCAGCGTTTCAGGTGACAGATGCCGTTTTAACATCCCATTGACCGCCACGGAAATTGATCCCGTCTCCTCGGAAACAATCGCCACCACCGCGTCCGAGTTCTCGCTGACGCCGATTCCCGCCCGATGGCGCATACCCAAATCCCGACTCAAGTTCACATTGCCGGACAAAGGAAGCATACATCCCGCGCCTACAATGCGGCCATTACGTACAATCACCGCCCCATCATGGAGAGGCGCCTTATTCCAAAATAGATTTTTCAGCAGTTCCGCAGACACTCGGCAGTCCAGCATGGTGCCGGTCTTGAGCATATCATCCAGCATCGTGCGCCGTTCAAACACCATCAGCGCGCCCACTTTGTCCCTTGAAAGGGACGTATATGCCTCCACCGTCTCTGCAATCGCGCTCTCCAGATCATTACCATAGGTCTCCGCCACAAACAGTTCCTTGATCTTGCCGCTGCCCATCTGCTCCAGGAAACGGCGCAGCTCCGGCTGAAAGATGATAATCAATGCAATTACGCCCAGCTCCATCGCGTTTCGAAGCACAAAATTGATCACTCGCAGATGGAATAGATCGGCCAAAGCCATAGCCACAACAATAAATATGATAGCCTTAACCACCTGCCCAGAACGGCTGCGCCGCACAAAACGAAACAGATGATATATTCCAAAGGCAATGATTACCATGTCTAAAACATCGGCAAAGCCGATGAGCCTGAGATACTCTGGCGCCGATTTCAGCGCCTCCCAGATAGCGTCCATACGCATCCACCCTTTTCCGCCGCTTGATTCACAACCCGCTCGCCCTCTGCCGATACCAGGTTAGTTGACTATTTCATAATATTATAGCCTATTCCCTGCCAGTTGGCAAGCCAATCACGGGCAAATCAAAGAAAATTCAAAATTAGGTCAACAAAAAAGGCGTGGATTTACCACGCCTTTTTGCCGTCTTTCACAATATTTTGGAATACTATAGCCGCTTGATCCACCTGATATGCGCTGTTAAAGGCAGAAAAGCTAAATCGGATCGTACCGCTTTCGGCCGTCCCCGCCGTTTGATGGGCCAGAGGTGCACAGTGCAGGCCGGCCCTCACCGCCACATCCCGCCGTGCCAACTGTTCCGCAATAGCTTCACAGTCCATCCCATCCACTACCACAGAAAACAATCCGCTTTGATTCTGCCCACCCCGGAAGATCTGAAGCCCCTTTACACCAGCCAGCCGGTCCATCATTCGCTGTGCCAGCCAACACTCATGGGCATGAATCCGCTCAATACCCTTATGGCTGACAAAACGAATCCCCTCCAGCAGTCCAGCGGCACCGCACACATTTTGCGTCCCCGCTTCCAGCCGGTCCGGCAAAAAATCCGGCATCTCCTGCTGAGCGGACAGGCTGCCTGTCCCGCCGTACAGCAAGGGCACTGTGTCTGCCCCACACAGCAGCAGCCCTGTGCCTTGGGGGCCATACAATCCTTTGTGCCCCGGCATAGCCACAAACGCAGCGTTCCATTCCTCCATATTGACAGGGACAATTCCTGCGGACTGAGACGCGTCTACAACCAGCGGCTTCCCCCGCTCCCGGCAAACCTTGGCAATCCGTTCTACCGGCTGAATGAAACCAAACACATTGGACACATGATTGCATATTACCACGTCCACCTCCGGCGAGATTTCCCGCTCAAAGGCCGCATACGCCTCATCGGCATCAAACAGCTTCCCCGCTGCCACCTTAACCTTTACGCCGGGAATGGCGTGGAGGGGACGTGTGACCGCATTATGTTCATAGCCCGAGATCAGGACTGTTCCGCCAGGCCGCACCAATGAATGAATGGCCACATTTAGTCCATGCGTGGCGTTTGATGTGAGTATCACCCGCTCTGGATCCCCGACATGAAACAGCTGTGCCGCCTGCTCCCGCACCCGGTAGACCAACTCTGCCGCCCCCATGCCAGCCTTATGTCCACCGCGCCCCGGACTGGCCAGGTGAGTCATTGCCCAAGCGCTGGCTTTGGGAACGGACGGCGGTTTTTCCAGCGTAGTTGCCGCACTGTCCAAATATATCATGCCTTCACCTCGCTGTATGCCCCGTCCGCAGATTGAAGAAACACCTGCTTTGGTGCCATCCCCTCCCGGCGTAAAATTACCAGTGTATCGGTGAGCCGGCGCTCCGGAATCCGCACACAATAGCCACATCCCTCTTTGGAGATGAGCTTTGGAGCGCGAAGAACAGAGCTGGGAATTCCCGCTCGCTCCAGCACATGAGCGGTTCGTTGTGCGTAGGTCAGTGAGCGGCAAATGATCAGATAATAAACCATAGGCCCACCATTCCTTTCCCATAGTGTCCTGGACGGAACGTGGAGACGCTCCTTCCAAGGCATCATATGCCTTGGAAGGAGCGTTGGTTCTTCTCACGCTCTATTGTTCTGTCAGCAGGACCACAGCATGGGCGGCAATGCCCTCTCCCCCCCCGGTAAAGCCCAACCCCTCCTCCGTGGTAGCCTTGATGCTCACCCGATCCGTGTCAACGCCCATAGCCCTCGCCAGATTGTCCCGCATGACTGGAATATGCGCCGCCAGCTTAGGCCTTTGGGCTATAACTGTAGCATCCACATTGCCCACAGCATATGCCATCTTGCTCAAAACGTCTACCACGTGTCTGAGCAATGCCAAACTGTCTGCTCCCTCATACGCCGGGTCGGTGTCGGGAAAGAGCTTCCCAATGTCGCCCAAGGCCGCCGCCCCTAAAAGCGCATCCATCACTGCGTGAATCAGCACATCCGCATCGGAATGCCCCAGCAATCCCTTTTCATATGGAATCTCTACTCCACCCAAAACCAGTTTCCGCCCATTCGTCAGCCGGTGCACATCATATCCGTGCCCAATTCTCATGGCAGCACAGCCTCCTCAACCAAGTGCTCTGCAACAACCAAATCCATCGGCGTAGTCAGCTTCATGTTTCGCTCATCCCCAGCAGTAAGCATCACTTTCATCCCTAAACGTTCCACCGCCGCGCAGTCATCCGTCAGCTCTGCCCCATCGTCCAGCGCCTTTTGCAGCGCCGCACGGATCAAAGATGCGTCAAAGACCTGGGGCGTCTGTATCGCATATAGCTCGGTCCGATCCAGCGTTTGATTCACAATGCCATTCTGCGCGATTTTAATGGTATCCTTGACCGGTATGGCGGGGGCGGCTGCGCCACTTTGAGCCGCCTGTGCCACCGCACCCTCAATTACCTGAACGGGCACAAGCGGCCGGGCGCCGTCGTGAATTGCAATGAGGGGAAGATTACGGCTGATCTCCAACGTCCCCAGACGGGCCGACTGTGTGCGGGTCTCCCCTCCCCGAATCACCTTGCTCACCTTGGTCAACTGAAACTGCTGACACAGCCGAGCCACCTCGGGGACCAAGTCTTCCCTGGTCACCACTACGATTTCCCCAACGCTTGGCGCCTGCTCAAACGCTTCAACACAGCGCACAATGACCGGTAATCCCCCTATATCAGCCATCAGTTTGTCCAGCCCCATGCGGCTGGAAGCACCGGCCGCCACGATGATTGCGCCGCACAGCGGCTGTGGCTCTTTCTTCTTCCTGAAAAAAAATCCCATTACGTCTCCTCCTGCGCAAAAAGGAGCCCTTCGGCTCCCTCCCGCTAATGACTCAGTAAAACGTCAATATTTGCTTCCACCGTTTTATAGGGCAGGCTCTGCGCCAACACCAGTTCAGAAATTAAAATTTGTTTGGCCGCATGGAGCATTTTACGCTCTCCGTTCGACAGACCACGTTGGCTCTCCCGGAGCAAAAGGCCCTTCACCACCCGCGCAACCTCCAGCAAATCACCGCTTTTCAGGCGCACCATATTTTCTCGATAGCGGCGGTTCCAATTCTGTGCCATATCCACTTCAATGCTTTCCATAGCGCTGATAAGGCTTTCCGCCTCCTGCCCCGACACCACAGGACGCACACCAATCTCCTGGGTATTCTCAGTGGGGATCATCACTGTCATGCTGCCTACTGATAGCCTCAACAAATAATATTCCTGGATTTGACCCGCTACCTTGCGCTGGACAATCGAGTCAATCACTCCCGCGCCATGCATAGGGTGGACAACCTTGTCTCCAATCTGATACACTGCCTCGCCTCCCTTATCATACGTATAACATCTCATAAATAGTATACTCTTTTACATTTGGCAATGCAACCATTATTTTAATGAAATAAGAAAAAAACTCAAATTTTATCCATATTTTGAAACGGCGCCATACAAATCCCCCCCAAAGGGCTGTACAGCGCCGTTCTGATTATCTCTAATTTGTCATTTTAAGCCGGAAGCAGCCCAAGCTTCCTCAACGCTTGAGAAACGCCATCCTCCTCCACGCAAGCCGTTATGTAATCCGCCGCTTCCTTAATTCGTTCCACTGCATTGCCCATAGCTACGCTGGTCCCTACCAGCTTGAGCATTGCCTCATCGTTCTCTCCATCGCCGAAGGCCATGACCTCGTCCGCAGCCAGTCCGTACCGTGCCATAGTCGCCTGAACTCCAACCGCCTTTCCTCCGTTCTTCGAAAAGATATCAATTCCTTTGGGGTGCCAGCGGGAATGGTCGCAGTGAGGCATAACGGACAGAAACCGCTCCTCATTCTCTGCCCCCACCATTGGAACAAATTGGTATACCTTTTCCTCCAGCATCCACTCCGGCGGCCTGATTTCCCACAGCTCCGTGTGGAGAAACTGATAGATTTCCCGCATTCGGCCGTCAATTTTTGTCAGATAGCTTACGCCGTCTCCCTCCATCAACGCCGCGAAATCGGAATTTTCCCGGAGTACCCGGCAGGCCGCCTCCAGGTCCTCCCGGCAGATCGGTTGGTCCCAATAGACGCCCTCCTGGTCATAGCAGCACTGGCCGTTCAGCGTCACATAGCTGTCGAACACCACATCCCGCAGCATCCCTGTGCGGGCAAAATCCTGCCGGGCCCGGCCCGAGCTGATAAAAATCTTGATTCCTTTCGCCTGTAAGGCCAGCAGGTCCGCCCGAAGCTGATCCGAGAGCTGGGTTTGCCGAAAGCCCACCAGCGTCCCGTCCACGTCAAAAAAGATTCCCTTAATCATGCTTTTTCCGCGCTCCTGTTTTAAATTTCTCCGCCGCCGCCAGAAGCTCCTCCGCCCCGTCCAGCATAACCGCGGTGACGTCTCCGCCGCTGAGACGGGCCAGCTCCGATCTGCGGTGAACGCGGTCCAACCGCTCTACCTGGGTATAGGTGCGGCCATCCTTCTCCCCCTTTTCCACGGAAAAATGAACGTCTCCCATGGCGGCAATCTGAGGCAGATGGGTGACGCACAGCACCTGCTTGTTCTGGGACACCTGAAACAGCTTCTGCGCCACCTTTCCCGCGGCCCGGCCGGACACCCCGGTGTCCACCTCGTCAAAAATCAAGGTGGTTACCTGTTCCGTCTCCGCCAGCACATTTTTCAGCGCCAGCATAATGCGGGACAATTCGCCACCGGAGGCAATTTTCTGAATTGGCTTCAGGTCTTCTCCCACATTGGCGGACATCAGAAACCGCACCACATCCATCCCGGTGGCATCCATCCCGTCCACCCCATCCTTCGGCGCAAATTCCACCTGAAAACGCACCTTTGGCATATCCAGCTGGGTCAGCTCCGACTGGATGCACTGTGCAAGCCGCTGGGCCGCCAAACGTCTTTCATCGGAAAGTATTTTTCCTTGTCTCTTTGCCTGTTCCAACGCTTTTTCCAGTTCCTTTTCCAGCTTTGTGATGCGGTCCTCAGAAAATTGAATGGCGTCCAGCTCCTGGCGGCAGTTTTCCAGGTACTCCAGCATCTTCTCCGTGCTGCCCCCATACTTCTTTTTCAGCCGGTATAGCTTATCCAGCCGCTCCTCCAACTCCTCCAACTCGCCGGGATAAAAGTCGAGCGTACCCCGCAAATCCCGCACCTGCTCTGCCAAATCGTCCACATCACACCGAAGTTGCGCCGCCTTCTCCGACAGCTCACGAAGCTCGTCACTGTACCGTCCTCCCTCGCCCAGCTGATTTTCCGCCTCCATCAGCAGCGACACCGCACCTTCTCCGTCGTCTCCGCCGGTCAGGGCTTGCCACGCCTCGTTCACTGCATCGGTGAGCCGCTCCGCATTGCGCAGCATATCCCGGCGCTGAGTCAGCTCCTCGTCTTCCCCAGGACGCAGCTCCGCACGCTCTAATTCCTCAATTTGGTAGGTCAGCGTGTCAATCCGGCGCGCTTTCTCCGCGTCGTCCATCTGAAGGCTCTCCAACTCCCGCCGAAAGGACCGCACTCCCTCATAGGCCGCCGAGAACAGCGCCCGGCTCTCCCCGGTGCCCCCAAAACTGTCCAGATAATCTAAGTGGCACTCCTCGTCCAGCAGCTGCTGCCCATCGTGCTGGCCATGGATATTCAGCAGCTGGCAGCCCAGTTCCCGCAGCTGACTCACCAGCAACGGCCGGCCGTTCACCCGGCAGACATTTTTTCCGTCCGCCTGAATGGCACGCTCAATCAGCAGCTCTCCGTTTTCATCCGGACCGCTCCCCTGCCGCTCAAACCATTCCAGCGACGGCAGATCCCGAAACACCGCCGAAACCCGAGCAGTTTTCGCCCCAGTTCGGATTAGATCCCGGCTGGTGCGCTCTCCCATAATGGCTCCGATGGCATCAATGACAATGGATTTACCCGCGCCGGTCTCACCTGTCAAAACGTTAAAGCCCTGGTCAAAAACAATATCGGCGCTGGAAATCACCGCAATATTTTCAATATGAAGTAAGGAGAGCATACCTGATTCCTCCTCAGTCCAGCATAGATTTTATCTCCCATACGACAGCTTCACTTCAGCGCATATCCATGCTACGCCTTTCCCAATTTCTGATTGATCCGCTCATAAAAACTGCGTCCCGTCAGCTTCACCAACCGGGTAACCTGTTTAGACCGGCGGCACTCCACCCAATCTCCCGGCTGAATACGGAACGCCCGCCCGCCGTCTACCGAAAGATAGGCTGTCTTTTTGCACCCCGGCGCCACCCGGATTCCAACCGCGCGGGCACTGTCCAATACAAACGGCCTGGCGTGCATGGAGTGGGCACAAATTGGCGTAACGATGATATTTTCGGCCGTAGGCTCTACAATCGGCCCTCCTGCCGCCATGGAATAGGCCGTAGAACCAGTGGGCGTGGCCGCGATCAAACCATCCCCGGAAAAGGAGGAGATAACCACCCGGTCTCCCGTCACCTCCAAATCCAAAACCCGGGCCACAGCTCCTTTGGTCACCACAGCGTCATTTAACGCGGATTCCGTGAACACGGTACGCCCATCTCTGCGCACCGTAATGTCCAGCATCATCCGCCGCTCCACGCCGAACTTTCCATTGACCAGTCGGGACAGCAGCGACAGCTCGCCTTGCTCCAACTCAGCCATAAAACCGATGCTGCCCAAATTCACGCCTAACACGGGAATATTTCGAGCCGTGGCCTCCCTGGCGGAATGGAGAATGGTCCCGTCCCCGCCGAAGCACACCAACACATCGGCCCCCTCCAACTCCTGCGCCAACCGGCCCAGGGCCAGGTCCACAGGCAGTTCCAAATGGCTGCCCGAATCCACCTCAAAGGGAAGGCACACCACAGTATCTACCCCGCCCCGGTCCAGAACCCGCTTCGCATACTGCGCTGCCCGAAGCCCCCGGTCCCGGTAAGGATTTGGACTAAGCACGACTTTCATGTCCTTCTCCCTTCAGCATCTCATGAGACCTCCGCACCAGTTCCTTTAAGTCACCGCCAAAGCTCTCGCCTGCTCCAGCACACAGATATCCCAGATATTCAATATTTCCTTCCGGCCCCCGAATTGGTGAAAAGTCAAATCCCTTTACAGAAAAATCCGCCTGCTCCCCATGACGCAAAAACTGCTCCAACACCTCTAAATGGACGGCCGCATCTCGAACCACACCCTTTTTGCCCACCTTTTCCCGGCCGGCCTCAAACTGAGGCTTTACCAAGGCCACCACTTCTGCGTCCGCTCTCATCAACGGACGCAATGCCGGCAAAATCAGCCCCAAGGAAATGAAGGACACATCAATGCTGGCAAAATCCAGCTCTTCTGGAATCTGCTCCGATGTCAGATACCTGGCGTTTGTCCGCTCCAGACACACCACCCGGGGATCATTGCGAATGGACCAGGCCAACTGGCCATATCCCACGTCCACGGCATAGACCTTGGCTGCGCCGTTTTTTAACATACAATCGGTAAATCCTCCGGTGGAGGCCCCGATGTCCGCAGCAGTTTTCCCTGTCAGCGCAACAGGGAAAACTGCCATCGCCTTTTCTAATTTTAAGCCGCCCCGGCTTACATATGGCATAGTCCGGCCTCGAATCTCAAGGGGGGTGCCCTCCTCCAGCGTCAATCCCGCCTTGTCACACCGGCGCTCTCCGAAATATACCTGCCCCGCCATAATCATGGCCTGAGCTTTCTGCCGGCTGTCCGTTAATCCCTGCTCAACCATGAGAATGTCCGCCCGTTTTTTAGCCACCAGCCATCACCTCCAACGCTTTTCGGCAAATGGACGCCCCATCAATGCCGCACAGCTGGCGCAGCTCCGCCACCGTCCCATGCTGCACAAAACGGTCCCCCAAATTGACCAGCCCCATCCGCACGCCGTTCATTCCTCGAAGGGTCAGCTCAGCGGCGATGCGCCTGCCGACACATCCGGAATCTGCACACTCCTCCGCCACTAAAAGCCGCCCAGTCTGTCTCACACCATCGGCAATGGCATCCATATCCAGCGGAACAATGCTGTTGAGCTTCAAAACCTGAGTGAAAATCCCCTTTTCCTCCAGCCGCCGCGCCGCGTCCAACGCCTCGTTAATCATCGTTCCATATGCGATGATGGTGATGTCCCGGCCATTCCGCAAAACAGCCGTCCCCTCGATGCCACACATTTCCCGGAACTCCCCCTCGCCACCCTTGGGGTAGCGCACCGCTACAGGCCCACGGCATTTGCACACCGCGTAGCGCAGCATTTTCCGCAGTTCCTCAAAGCTGGCCGGACAGTAAATCTTCATGCCGGGCACCGTACTGAGATAGGCCACGTCAAACATTCCGTGGTGGGTTTCCCCATCCTCCCCCGACAGTCCCGCCCGGTCCACCCCCAACACTACGTGGAGGCCCTGAATGGCCACGTCATGAATCAGCATATCGTAGGCCCGCTGAAGGAAGGTGGAATAAATTGCCGCCACAGGCGTCAGCCGCTGCTTTGCCATGCCCGCTGCCATGGCCACAGCGTGGCCCTCCGCAATGCCCACGTCAAAAAAACGCTGGGGATACCGCCTGCAAAACTCGTCCAGCCCAGTACCGCTGCACATGGCAGCAGTTATGGCGGCAAGATTCTCGCCCTCCTGGACCAGCTGACACAGCGTCTGACCAAACACGGAGGAAAAGCTCTCCCCCCGCCCCGCATCAAACGGCAGGCCATTCTCCCTTCGGAACGGGCCCACGCCGTGAAAGCGGTCCGGCTCTTGCTCGGCAGGTGCATAGCCTTTTCCCTTTACAGTTTTGATGTGAAGCAGAACAGGGCATTCCAACTCCTTCGCATATCTCAATAGGCGGGTTAGATAGTTTACATCATGACCATCTACCGGACCAAGATATGTAAAACCCATATCTTCAAACATACTACAGTGTAGTACCGCGTTTTTCACCGCCTGCTTTGCCCGGTGGGTAAAGCGGTACAGCGCCCGCCCCGCAGCAGTTCGGCCAGTCGCCCTTCGATAAAACTTCTTGAATTGCAAATACTGAGGCTTCAGCCGCTGCTGCGCCAAATGCTGCGCCATTCCCCCCACGTTTTTAGTGATCGACATTCCGTTGTCGTTGAGGATCACCACCAGCTGTTCTCCGCTCTGGCCTGCATCCGACAGGCCCTCATACGCCAATCCGCCGGTCATGGCTCCATCGCCCAGCATGGCCAACACGCTGTAGGTCTCTGCATTCCTGGTTCTGGCCCGCGCCATTCCCAGGGCTACGGACACCGCGTTGGAGGCGTGCCCCGCAATAAACGCATCCGCCCGGTGCTCCCGCGGCTTTGGAAAACCGGACAGCCCCCCCAGCTTGCGCAGACTGTTCATCTGTCCGCCCCGCTGAGTCAATATTTTATGGGCGTAGCACTGGTGTCCCACGTCAAATACCAGCCGGTCGGTCTCCAGGTCGAACACCCGATGGACCGCCACTGTGGCCTCAACTACGCCTAAGCTGGACGCCAAGTGGCCTCCAGTCTGGGAAACGCTGTCCACAATTTCCTCACGCAGTTGGTCACACAGCAGTCTGGCCTGTAAATCCGTGATTTCATTCAAGCGCTCTGGAACCATGGACGCTCCCCTTCCTATTTGTATTGCCCTTCATGAAAATGTCATCTCGGCTATCCAAAAGCCAGACCGCCCGCAATGCCCACCGCAACGCCCAGGATGCCGCCCATGGCGACCTGAAAAGGCGTGTGCCCGATGAGTTCCTTCAACTCATCCTCAAACTCTTCGGGCTTGACCTCGTTCCAGTTACGCATAATATAGTTGAGCACCTTTGCCTGCTCTCCCGTCTCCCGTCGAACATTGGCAGCATCGTACATAACAATGAAAGCCAGCACCGCCGCGACCGCAAACACCGGCGAACTCAGACCGGCTTCAAATGCGGCGGCGGTGGCGCAGGCGCACACCAGCGCCGAGTGAGAGCTTGGCATCCCGCCGCTGGTGATCAAATAGTTAATATCAAATTTTCGGTAAACCGCCATGGAGATCAAAAGCTTCAGCACCTGCGCAATCGCCCAGGCCGCCACTGCGATCAGCAGAATCTTGTTTACCATGTCCCTTCGCTCCCTGCATTATTTTTTTCGGAACGCCAGCGACTTTGCCAGCAGACAAAGGAATTCTCCATCTTCAAAAGCTCCCGCGACGCTCTCCTCAGCCAATCGAGTATGCTCCTCTACCAGCCGAGCACATTCCTCCAAGCTGTAAACGGTGGCAAATGTAACCTTTCCATTGTCCGTATCCGACCCTACCGGCTTTCCCAGTTCCTCCGTGGTAGACTGAACATCCAGCATATCATCTCTAATTTGAAACGCCAACCCCAGCTCCTGCGCGTAACGCTCAGCCGCCGCCCACTGCTCCGCCGACGGCTCCTTGGATGAGGCCGTCAGCCCCAGCAGGCAAGCTGCCTTCAGCAGTGCCGAGGTTTTCAGCGTGTGAACCTGAATCAACTGCTCCAAATTTCGCGTCCGGCCCTCGTCCACCATGTCCAGATATTGTCCCGCGCACATCCCGCCGGCGCCAGCAGCCCCGGCCAGCACACCACAGGCGCGGCCATTGGCCTCTGCACCGGTTCGCCGTGATCCTGCAATGTGTTCAAACGCCGCTGTCTGCAATGCGTCTCCCGCCAACAACGCCAGCCACTCACCGTATTTCCTGTGACACGTGGGCTTGCCCCGCCGCAAATCATCGTTATCCATGCAGGGCATATCGTCATGGATCAGGGAATAGGTGTGAAGCATTTCCACTGCACAGGCATAGTCTAAAGCTGGTTCCATTTCACCGCATACGGCCTGGCAGAACTTCAGCGTTAGGATTGGGCGGATACGCTTTCCCCCTGCCAGCAGGCTGTACCGCATGGCCTCCCACAGTCTTTCACTACATCCCGTTTCTATAAAGCAGCCGCTCAGCTCTTTTTCTATCAGAGACAGTCCCGCCTGATATTCCTGCTGAAATTCCATATCAATCGTCCCCTTCAAACGGCGCTTCCCGGTCATCGGCCAGCAGCATTGTCACCCTCTGCTCCGCCTTATTCAGAAGCTCCTCGCACTGGCCAGCCAGCTTGGCCCCCTCCTCAAATAATTTTAAAGATTGGTCCAAGCCGCATTCTCCCCGCTCCAGCTGCTCCACAATGGCCTCTAAACGGCCCATGGCCTCCTCGAAAGACAGCCTTTTTACTGCCATGACCGCTCCTCCTTTCCGTTTATCACACAGTTCAGCACCCCGTCGGACACCAGCACCTCCATGTCATCTCCCAGTTCCACCTGTTCAACTGAGGTCACTGTGCATCCGTCCCGACGGCCAATGGCATACCCCCGGCCCAGAACCTTCAGCGGGCTCATCGCATCCAGCCCCGCCGCTAAACGACTTAAGGTCCCGCGCCGCCGGCTCAGCTGTCCCTTCAATGCCAAAGGCATTCGCCTTCGCTCAACGTCCAACCTCTGCCGATTCTCATTGGCTTTTCTTTGAAGGGCCAGGCTCATGCGGCGGCGCAATTCGTCCACCAGCAGCTTTCCATCCTCAACCGGAGACATGGCATTGCGCAGTACCCGGCTGTTTTGCAATCGATTCAGCTCCTGCCCAGCCAATCTCAGCAAACGCTGCTGCGCCCGCACAAGCCGGTCTGTCATCTGGTTCAGCCGCGCCGTTTCCTCCTCCTGATTCGGAACCGCCAGCTCCGCTCCGTTAGAAGGCGTCGCCGCCCGAAGATCGGCCACATAGTCGGCAATGGTCACGTCCGGCTCATGGCCCACGGCAGAAATGATAGGAATGTTAGAAAGATATATCGCCCGGGCCACCACTTCCTCATTGAAGGCCCATAGGTCTTCCTTAGACCCTCCGCCGCGCCCAACAATGATCAAATCAACATCCGCCCGGTTGTTCAGCCGATGAATCGCGGCGGCAATTTCCTCCGCCGCCTCCTGCCCTTGCACTCGAACGGGGGCCACCAGCACCTCTGCCGCAGGCCACCGGGCGCTTAAAATACGCAGCATATCCTGAACTGCCGCCCCTGCCGGAGATGTCACCAAAGCAATCTTTCGAGGATAGCGAGGCAGTTTAAGCTTATGCGTATCATCAAACAGCCCCTCCGCCTCCAGCCGAAGGCGCAGGCGCTCAAACGCCTCATCCAACGCACCCCGGCCATCCGGCAGCAGCTCGCTGCAATACAGCTGATACTGCCCGTCCCTGGGAAATACGGACACGCGCCCAAAGGCCACCACCCGCGCCCCATTGACAGGGCGAAAGCGTAACCGAACCGCATCGCTCCGAAACATCACGCACCGCAGAGACCCCTGCGAATCCTTCAGAGAAAAATAGTGATGTCCAGAAGGATAACATTTATAGTTGGAAACCTCCCCCTGTACCAGCAGACCTCCCAACAGAGGGTCGTCATCCATTAAGGACTTTACATATCCGTTTACCTGAGATACCGTATAGACAGGAACTCCGGCGGTGTTCACCCCTCTACCCCCCGGTCTAACGCTCTGCGGGTGAGAATCGCAACACCCAGCGCATTGTCGGTGGCATATTTTGGCTGGGCAAACAGCGCACCGCACCCCTTCTCCATGGCGCTGCGCAGCTGCCGGTTTGAGGCCACTCCGCCGGAGCACAGCACCGGCAGCCCTGGCCAGCGCTTTTGGGCCTCCTGCGTGGTGCGCAACACCACATTTGTCACCGTATCAATGGTAAACTTTGCAATATTTCCGGGCTTCTCCCCCTTTTCCAGCAGGTTCTTCACCTGATTCTCCATGCCAGACAGGGAAAATGTCAAGTCTTTCAGCTTTACCCGATAATCCAGGCACTCATCGGCCTCAGAATACAGGGCGTCCAGCGCCTTGCCTGCCGGAAAGGGCAGACCCAGCAGCACCCCTGTACGGTCAATCAGCTGCCCCGCCGATATATCGCTGGTGCCGCCGATCACCTCAGCCCGTACCGTGTGCCCCATGGGCTCCACGCGCAAAAGCTCCGTCGTGCCGCCGGACAGATGCCAGGCCAAATGAGGCTTGTCCAAAAGATCATCACGGTGAGCCGACCAAGCCGCAGCGGCAATATGCCCCTGCTGATGGGAGCAGGGAAAAAAGGGAACGCCCAGCGCAGCTGCCAACGCCCGGCCCTCGCCCTCGCCCACCAAAAAGCAGGGCATATAGGAGCCCTCCACCTCGCGCGGACGTGTGGAGGCGCCAACGGCGGCAATTTCGCCGATAGCCCCCTCCTCTCGAAGCTGTTCCACCATCAGGTGCAGCCGCTTTACGTGCTGAAATAGAGCGTCGCTCTGCCGCAGGCCCAGCGCCCCTTCGGGCACGCTCAGCAGCCTGCCCCGGTTCTCCGCCGTTCCCCCGCCAAATACGGCGGCGGAGGTGGTATAATTGCTGGTGTCAAAACCGATACACTGCTTGTCCATCGCCATCCCTCCGCTCATTCCTGCTCAGGGAGCTCCGCCCGAACAAAAGAACCGAGAATACCGTTGATAAACTTTACGATGTCCTCGTCCACATACTTTTTCGAGATTTCCACCGCCTCATTTATGGCCACCTTGTTGGGAATATCCGGCATATACAAAATCTCGTACATAGTTACCCGCATAATGGCAGACGCCACCCGGTCAATGCGGGAAAATTTCCAGCCCTTGGCATACTTATCAATATAGCCATCCAGCTCCGCCCCACAGCTTCCCACGCCCTTCACCAGCGTTTCGATGTAGGACCGCTCCCCCTCGTCAGGAAACTGCGCATACATCCGCTCGTCCTGGCTCCGTCCGGCAAAGGCCTCCGGAGTCAGCTCCCGATCCAGCAGCTCCTGGGCCGTCTCATCGGAAAACAGCAGCTCAAAGGCAAAATGTACGGCAATTTCGCGGGCAGTGCTTCTGTTCATGGCGAAATCATCCTTTCCCGGCACAGACTGCCGGCATTTCTCTCTTGTGGGGCAAAACACCCCATTTTTGTATATCCACTTCATTATACACACCATGGGGAAAAAAGAAAATACTTTTTTTCAATTTGCGAAAAAAAGAGCCGGGCCAGCGCCCGGCTCTAACCATAAATCAACCGTTTTATTTTTGGAAGGTTACTCCCACCACCGCCACGTTCACGCAGCACACGCTCAGTCCGCTGGTGTTTTCCACCGCGCTGAACACCGCATCCTGCACCGCTTTCGCCACATCTGTCACCACATAGCCGTACCGTACCAGGATGGACAGGTCCACCGTAATCCGCTCATCCTCAACGGCGAGGCGAACGCCGCGGGTCAGCGCCTTACGGTTGGCCGAAGCGGTCACATCACTGCTCAGCCCGGACCCCAAAGAGCTCACGCCCTCCACGTCTACCGCCGCTGCCGCAGCGATCACAGCCAGTACCTCCTCGGAAATGCTGACACTGCCCAACTCACTCTCATGGGAAATATATTCTTTGCCTTCGGCCATCACGCCTCACGCTCCTTCTATCAATGTTGAGGCTATTATATCACCTTGTCCCGCAAATTACAATCCCGTATTTTCTATACTTTTACGGCTCTGTTTCGATGATTTTAATCCTGCTGGCCGCCAGCCCGGTCTCCTCCATGACGATCTCGGAAATTTTGGCAATGTCCGTCTCGCTCAGCCCATCGGCAGTGGACGAAACCACCACGCTGGCGCTGTTATCACCGATAAAGCACACGCAGTCGCCGTAGCCCTTTGCGGTAACCAAATTTTCCACCTGGGCCTCAGACAGCGTCAGCGCCGCCATCGTCTGAATGGACGCATTCGCCTCATCGATCACGTCCTGCTGGGCGTTGGCGTCGGCGGCGGCCTGCTGGAGCAGCTCCAGAGCACTGTCCCGGGCCTGCTGCCGGTTCAGCCGCGCCGATGCAAAGTACCCGGTGGACACCGTACCGCCGGGCTCGCTGCTTTCCGCCGCGTCTGGCGCGCCGCTGGCCTGGCCGGCCGCATCCTTTCCGCCGTCCTCTCCATTGACCAACGTGGTCTGCCCCAGCAGTTTTCCGCCGCCCTCCGCTGTCTGGCTGCTGTATGACCAATTCAGGTATACGGCAGCTCCTACGAACAGCACTATGGCCACTACCACTGCGTTTCGTTTCCAAACACTCATCGCTCTGCCCTCCAAGTTTCCATAATTGGGGACGTTACCCCCCTTTGCACACTGTGATCCGGTCTGTGCCAATGCCGGTGAGCGCCGACACCGCCCGGGCCATCAACAGCCGGATTTCCGCATTGTCTCCGCCCTCACAAACCACCAGTGCTCCCTGAAATGTAGGATATCGCTGCATCAGCAATACCGCCTCCTGACCTGAGCCGGAATCCACCAGCACGGTCTCCTCCTCCACGCTGCTTCCCCGTTCCGTCACGGAAGTGGAGCGGTCCGACGCCAAAACTTGCTCCATGCCGCTTTTCACTGTGAGCGTCACGCTCACTCTCCCAGCCCCCTCTACTTTGGACAGGGTTTGAGAAAGCTTTTCCTCCAAAGCCGCCAGGTCAAAGGCCTCTTGACTGCTCTGTGCCCCAGCCTCGGCTTTTTGGTTTTTTTCGCCTGCTCCTGACGGCCACAACAGCAGAATAACGCCCGCGGCAATGACAATCAGCACATATTTGTACTGGTCCAGCAATTTCCACAGCTTTGCGCCGTCCGGCGGTTTCCATTGAAGCTTCATGGCTCTATCTCCTCGTAATACTGCCGCTGGATGGGAACGCCCAAATCTTCCTCCATCAGCCGGCTGAGCTGAACGCGCTGTTCTTCCGTCCACCTCCCCCTGGTGGTGACCTCCCAGGGGCTGGGTACGCCGTCCTCATCATATGAAAAGGTCACCTCCGCCTGACAGGAAATGCCGAATTCCTTCGCCTTGTCCAAAATATATGCGGCTGCGGCGTCCTCTATGATGGTTTGGTAGAACAAAGCGTTTTTCTCCTCCAAAATTTTTTCATAGCTCTGCCCCGTGGCCCGGTACTCCTCTATGGCGTTGGAAAAAAGCGCCCCATCCACCCGCAGCACGGGACCCACCGCCGCCACCAGCAGCGCGAGCCCCCCGGCCAGCCGGCACACCCTTTTCACGCTTCCCTTTGGCGCCAGGCTATCGGCCAGCGCCAGTACCATGGCCGTACACGCTACCCCCAGCAGCCATTGCCGCACCAGCTCCATCATACCGCAGCCACCGATACGCAGGACACCAGTGCGATGAGCAGCAGCAGACAGCAGGCCCCCATCATCCCCAACACCAATCCAAACGCGCCGCTGATCCGGTCTACCAGCTCCCATACCGATCCGCTGCCCATGGTGGCAGAGACAGCGGCCACCAGCTTGTACACCAGGTAATGGACCGCCAGCCGCAGCAGCGGAAGCAGACAGATTCCCAAAATGGTCATCATTCCAAACACGCCAACCGTCCCCTTCAACACCCCCGCCGAGGCCAGCACCGTCTCCGTCGCATCGGACAGGATTCCGCCCACCACCGGGATGGCCCCTGAAATGGCAAACTTGGCCGCTTTCACCGTCGCCGCATCCGCCCCGCCCGCCACCGCTCCACTGGCGGTAAGGTAGCCCACAAAGACCAGCATCACGATCGTCAGCACTGTCGTCACCGCCCATTTCAATAAATCCGCCAACCGCTTCAACCCCTCCTGTCCGGTGGCCGCCTGCGCCACCGAGGCTGCAATATATCCATATAGCAGTGGAATCAGCAGGCCATTGATCACATTGACCAGCACATCAGAAAACAGCGCCGCCGCCAGCTGCCGCGCTGCCGCCCCGGTGATGGCGCCGGTGGCCGCCGTCACCACCGCCACCGTAGGCAGCAGCACGTTGGCAAAGGATGTCATTTTTCCAATCGCTTCCGTTCCCATGCCCAAAAGAGCATTCACATCCGCCACCGCCACCGCCGCCACCGCCAACGTCCCCGCCAGGGAAACCGTGCGCACCTGGCTGTCTCCCATCCCCTCTTGAACGGTCTGCGCCAGACCACAAAACAGCAAAATCACCAGGATCAGCACCCCGGAACGTGCCGCGCGCCGAAACACACCTCCCAACTCCCGCGTCCCGGTATCCAGCAACCCTGCCAGCCCCTCATCTAAACCGACGCCGTACTCCGCCATCCCTCCGTTTTCCGCCGCCGACCGCTCCAGCCTTCCCATATCCAGTTCATCCTCCTGAATGGATACCGCTTCCTCCAGCGTCAGCGCCCGCGCCGGCAGGCAGAGCGCCGCCAGCAGCAGCGGCAGCAGCGCTACAATCACCCTGCGCCCCATGGCTCCGCCCCCTTTTCTCACATCAGCTCCATCAGTACATCCACCACCGCCGACATCAGCGGCAATACGGTCAGCAGCGCCAGCGCGGTCCCCGCCAACTCCACCGCCGATGCCAGCCCCCCCTCTTTTGCATCCCGGCAAAAATCGGCGGACAGGCGGGTAATGATGGCTATTCCCGCTGTCTTCACCACCGGTTCCACCACCTGCGCGGACAGTCCGCCGGTCTCCACCAGCTTGTCCAGCAACTCCACCGCAGCGTTCAGCGCCCCGGAGCAGTACAGGAGAATCAGCGCACTGGCGCAAACCGCTAACGCCAGCCCAAGCTCTGGCTCCTGCTTCCGCACCACTGAAGCGCACACTGCCGCCGCAATCGCCGCTGCGGCAACCTGAATCACGTCGCTCACAGCCCGAACAGGTTTTTCACCAGGTCAAATAAATCACTGATCTCCTGCACCACAATCATCAGCACCACCACCAGCGCCACCAAAGTCGTCATGGTGGCCATCTCATCCCGGCCCGACCGGGTCAGCACCTGATTCAGTACAGAAACCAAAATGCCGATGGCGGCAATTTTAAAAATCAAATCCACATTCATGGTACGTCCTCCCATCCTTTGTATGCGGCTTTTATCAAATCAATAGGACGGCTAAAAACAGCCCGGCGGTCATTCCCAACACGCCATACACCCTGCCCAAACGGCGGCGCTCCTCTCTGGCCTGGACAATCTGCCGGCCCAGTCTGGACACTTCTTCCTCAATGGCCCTGCACTGGCTCTCCCCGTCATACCGCCCCAACACCGAGCCAAGCTGCTCCAGCATCTGCCTGTCCTCCGCCGTCAGCTGAAGCGGACACGTCTCCAGCTCCTCCCTCCACACCTGTTGAAAAGAGCGGCCATGCAGCCCTCCCGCCCCCTGTGCGCATCCCTCAAAAAAACGGGCGGCGCAGCTGTGGCACTCCTCCGCCGCTACGCGCAGCGCGGCGGGCAGTGGAGCCAGACGACAGCCCAATTCCCGCCGAAGGGCATCCAGCCCAGCCGAAAGCTCCCATAAATCCCTGACCCGCTGGTCCAGCCGCCTAACCGCTCCCAACCCCATGGCTCCGCACCCCACTGTCAGCAGAACAGCCCCCATAACCTGCGTCATGGCATTTCCTCCACTCGTATCGTCCGTTCGCCGTTTCGCCGCTCCAGCACAACCAACCTTCGGAATATTCGGGCCGCCAGCAATTCGCGGTAGGATGCTCTGCGCTCCAAGTCGCCGGCACCGGCCCCATGGGCGGTGGCAACCAGCGCCACTCCGCAGCCCGCCGCAGACATAATCGCCGCCGCGTCGGCCGGAGCGGTGATCTCATCCACCGCCGCCACCTGGGGATTCATTCCCCGAATCAACATGGAAAGACCTTCCGCCTTGCTGCAGCCATCCATCACGTCCGTATGTCTGCCCACATAAAACTGCGGCTCTCCCTGGCACAGCGCGGCAATCTCCCCTCGCTCATCCACAACGCCGACGCGCCGGGGCGGGCCCGCGTCTCCATCGGAAAGCCCCCTGATGAAATCCCGCAGCAAAGTCGTTTTTCCCGCCCCTGGGGGGGCCAGAATCAGCGTGCTGAGAAATGTTCCGTCCTCCATCAGCTCTGGCAGCAGGGTCCTTGCCGGCCCCTCTACGCACCGGGCCACGCGAATGGACAGGGATGATATCTCCCGGAGGGTGATAATTTGCCCGTCCCGGCGCGCCACCGTGCCGCACATACCCACGCGGTGGCCCCCCCGCAGCGTGACAAATCCTTGCCGCACCCTGTCCAGCGCAGTATGGGCGGAGGCCTGCGTGGCGTTTTCTACCACCTGACGCAGCTCCTCCTCTCCCACACGCGGCCCCACCGTCTCCGTTTCGCCGCCAGGAAGCAGCGCCGTCATCGGAAAGCCCCTGCGCAGGCGCAGCTCCTCCAGCTGTTCCAGACACTCCCGTCCAATCTGTAAAAGTCCCTGAAACAGTGTCTCCGGCAGCACTGCCGCCGCGTCTTCCCACGCGCTCTGCCCACTCAAGCTCCTCACCTGCCCTCACTGGTTGTCCCATTCATATGAGAGCTCGTCCCACATTATTCCACCCCGATAAAATTTCGGCTCCACCCATGGACATAAAAAAGCTGCCCACCAAACCCTTGGCGGACAGCTTTCAAATATTTGCTTTTAAATCACAGAGACGATACGCTCCACTGCCTCCACCGTGGCGTCCGCGTCCCCAAAGGCGGTAACGCGGATATAGCCCTCTCCGCTGGGCCCGAAGCCTGCGCCGGGCGTCGTCACCACACAGGCTTTCGTCAGCAGCAGGTCGAAAAAGTCCCAGGACGGCAGCTCGCCAGGGGTGCGCACCCATAGATACGGGGCATTCACGCCCCCGTATACCGTCAGCCCAGCCGCCGTCAGCCCTTCCTTAATCACCTTGGCGTTGTTCAGATAATAATCAATCGCCACTCTCGTCTGCGCCTTCCCTTCCGGCATAAACACCGCCTCCGCCGCCCGCTGGACGACGTAGGGCACACCGTTAAACTTTGTGCCCTGGCGGCGGCTCCACAGCGCGTTCAAGGACGCCCCCTCCCGCTCCAGCTCTTTTGGAATCACAGTATAGGCGCAGCGGGTGCCGGTAAATCCGGCACTTTTGGAAAAGGAGCGAAACTCAATGGCACAGGTTTTGGCTCCCGCGACCTCAAAAATGCTGTGGGGAATACCGGGCTGGCTGATGAACGCCTCGTAGGCGGAGTCAAACAAAATCACGCTGCCGTGGGCGTTGGCATAGTCCACCCACACCTTCAACTGCTCCTTTGTCGCCGCCGCCCCTGTAGGGTTGTTGGGGGAGCACAGGTAAATCAGGTCGGGCGCCTGACCCTCCGGCAGCTCCGGGAAAAAGCCGTTTTCCTCTGTACAAGGCAAATAAACCAGCCGGGTCCATTTCTCCCCATTGTACTCCCCCGCCCGCCCGGCCATGGCGTTGGTGTCCACATAGACGGGATACACCGGATCGCATATCGCAACCACATTGTCCACAGAAAAAATGTCCCCGATGCTTCCGCAATCGCTCTTTGCCCCGTCAGATACGAAAATTTCATCGTCGGCAATGTCCACTCCCCAATCCTTGTAGGAATCCCGGATGGCAAACCGAAGGAAATCATAGGCGCAGCAAGTCTCCTCGCAATAGCCGCGGAAGGTCTCCTTTTCCCCCATCTCCCTGGACGCCTTCACCATGGCCTCCACCACAGCGGGGGCCAGCGGCTGGGTCACGTCGCCAATACCCAGACGGATCAGCTTCTTCGGCGGATTCTGGGCGGAAAAAGCCCGTACCCGGCGGCCGATTTCCGGAAACAGATAGCCGCCCGGCAGCTTGAGAAAATTCTGATTGATGCGGGCCATAAGACCCCTCCTCACTTTATCGCACTAAACTATCATGGTGCATAACGCCATTTTACACAAAAAGCCCAGCGGGGTCAATCGGCAAGTTCACCATCAAAAACAGCCACGGCAGGGCCGGTCATAAACACATGGCCGGATTTTTCCTCCCAGCGCACGCGCAGCTCGCCCCCGGTCAGATGTACCACCGCCTCCCGGTCCAGCTTCCCCTGGGAAGCCATGGCGGCCACAGCGGCACAGGCCCCCGTGCCGCAGGCCAGCGTCTCCCCGCTGCCCCGCTCCCACACCCGCAGCTCTAAGGCTGCGGGGCCAATCACCCGAATAAATTCGGCATTAACCCGGTTTGGAAATTCCGAGTGGCATTCAACCGCCGGCCCAACCGTCCGCAGGTCCAACACCTGAGGGTTCTCCACTTCAACGACCGCATGGGGATTCCCCATGGACACAGGAATCACTGTGCGCCGCTCTCCCATCATCAATAAATCCACCGGCTCAGAGATCACAGGCTCTCCCATGTCCACCGTCACTTTTGTAATATTCTTTCCCTTTACAGTCAGTTCAAGCTCTCGGTTCCCCGCCTGCGTCTCAATCATAAGATGAGCGCTGTCCGTCAGCCCCCGCTCATAGACATATTTTCCAAAGCAGCGAATGCCGTTGCCGCACATAGCTCCCTCGGAACCATCGGAGTTAAATATCCGCATCCGAAAATCCGCTTGCTTTGACGGACAGATGCAGATGATGCCGTCCCCTCCCACGCCAAAATGACGGTCGGACAAGCGCCGCGCCAAGCCATGCAAATCATCGGGAATGGTCTCCATACAGTTGAGAAAAATATAGTCGTTTCCCAACCCGTGCATTTTAGTAAATCGCATATGCTCCCCTCCTTATAGGGGAGCATATGCGCCAGCTTGGAAAAACAGTCAAACTTGTTAATAATTGATGATATACTTGTCCCGCTCCCAGGAGGACACGCGGGTGCGGTATTCATCCCACTCAGCCTCCTTGCCGGCGATGTACTGACTGGACACGTGCTGTCCCAGGGTGGACATCACCAGCTTATCCTTCTTCATGGCCGACAGCGCCTCCTCCAGCGAGCCAGGCAGTGCCTCAATGCCACGGCGCTTGCGAACCCCGGGCGACATGGCAAAAATGTTTTCAGTCACCTCCGGGGGCGGGGTCATTCCCTTCGCGATTCCGTCCAGCCCTGCGGCCAAACAAACCGCTAACGCGAGATAGGGATTGCAGGCGGGGTCCGGGCAGCGCAGCTCCACCCGCGTTCCCTGACCACGAGACGCGGGGATACGGATCAGGGTGGAGCGGTTGGACGCCGACCAAGCCATATAGCAGGGAGCCTCAAATCCGGGCACCAGCCGCTTGTAGGAGTTCACCAGCGGATTGGTAATGGCCGCCATCCCCTTCATATGGGCGAGAATTCCCGCGATAAACGAGTAGCACTCCTTGGAGAGCTGCTTGTCTCCCTGCTCGTCAAAAAATACGTTCCTTCCATCCCGATACAGCGACATATTGGTGTGCATTCCATTGCCGGCCAAGCCGTAGACGGGCTTGGGCATAAACGTGGCGTGCAGGCCGTCCCTCTGCGCCATGGTCTTAACCGCCAGCTTAAACGTCATAATCTTGTCGGCGCACTCTAAGGCGGGCGCATATTTAAAATCAATCTCGTGCTGTCCGGGGGCTACCTCGTGGTGGGACGCCTCAATCTCATATCCCATCTGTTCCAGCGCAAGGCAAATCCTCCGCCGGGTCGGCTCGCCGTGATCCAAGGGTCCTAAATCAAAATACCCCGCCTCGTCGTTGGTTTTCGTCGTCGGTTTTCCCTCCTCATCCGTCTGGAAGAGAAAGAATTCCGCCTCCGGCCCCACGTTAAAGGTATCATAGCCCATGGACCGGGCCTTTTCCAAAACCCGCTCCAGCACTCCGCGGGGATCGCCCACAAAGGAGCTGCCATCCGGGTTGTGCACATCGCAGATCAGCCGGGCCACCTTGCCGTGCTGCGGCTCCCAGGGAAAAATGACAAAGCTGTCCAAATCCGGATACAGATACTGGTCGGATTCATTGATTCGAACAAAGCCCTCAATGGAGGAACCGTCCAGCATAATTTGGTTGTTGACCGCCTTCTCAATCTGAGAGGTCGTAATCGCCACGTTTTTCAGCTGGCCAAATATATCGGTAAACTGCATCCGAATAAATTTGACCTCCTCCTCCCTCACGATACGAATAATGTCTTCTTTGGTATAGCCCATGCCTAACCCTCCCATTTCTTTTTCTCGAGCTCATTTTACCACTTCAGTATACTATAAATCCGATTTTTGTCAATCAATTTTGCTTCGGGCGCAAATTTTTGGTTCGAAATCCATGTTTGCACCCCTTTAAACCCTATTTTTTGTCATATCTCACTTTTGGCCATTCCAAAGTAGCTGACCGCCGGCCCGCTGGTATGACTGCAAGACTGAAGCCGGCAAATTGTGGATATCATTTCCTGTGGCTGATGGCATTTTGCGCCGTCTGCTGGATTTCTCTGCCATTCTTTAAAAATTATGCGAAAAAAAATAAAAAGAGTGGGGTTCATTACTTGACATTCCGCTGTCTGCTGTTTAAAATAATGTGCATTGATTTCCAGCATTTTTTCATTCACTTTTCGATTATTTTTGGAGGTATGTCAACAATGGCTCATAAGTACGTCTACCTATTTGACCAGGGCAACGCCAATATGCGCGAACTTCTTGGCGGCAAGGGGGCCAACTTGGCCGAGATGACCCACATCGGCCTTCCCGTGCCCCAGGGCTTTACAATCACCACCGAAGCCTGCACCCGCTATTATGACGACGGGCGTAAAATCGGCGATGATATTCAAGCTGAGATCATGGAATATATTGATAAGCTGGAGTCCATCACCGGGAAAAAGTTTGGGGATCAGGAAAATCCCCTGCTGGTCTCCGTCCGCTCCGGCGCCCGGGCCTCCATGCCCGGCATGATGGATACCATCCTCAATCTGGGCCTGAACGAAGACGTGGTAGCGGTGCTGTCCAATAAATCCGGCAATCCCCGCTGGGCTTGGGACTGCTACCGCCGCTTTATCCAGATGTATTCCGATGTGGTCATGGAGGTGGGCAAGAAATATTTTGAGCAGCTCATCGACCAAATGAAGGAGAAAAAGGGCGTCACTCTGGACGTGGAGCTCACCGCCGACGACCTGAAGGAGCTGGCCGGCCAGTTCAAGGCCGAATATAAGGCCAAAATCGGCGTTGACTTCCCCTCCGACCCCAAGGAGCAGCTCATGGGCGCCATTCAGGCCGTGTTCCGCTCCTGGGACAATGACCGGGCCAATGTATACCGCCGGGACAACGACATCCCCTACTCTTGGGGCACCGCCGTCAATGTGCAGTCCATGGCCTTTGGCAACATGGGCGACGACTGCGGCACCGGCGTGGCCTTTACCCGCAACCCCGCCACCGGCGAGAAAAAGCTGTTCGGCGAATTTCTGACCAATGCCCAGGGCGAGGACGTGGTGGCCGGCGTGCGCACCCCCATGCCCATCAGCGAAATGGAGGAGAAATTCCCCGAGGCCTTCGCCCAATTCGAGCAGGTCTGCAAAACCCTGGAGGAGCACTACCGGGATATGCAGGATATGGAATTCACCGTGGAGCATGGCAAGCTGTATATGCTTCAGACCCGAAACGGCAAGCGCACCCCCGCTGCCGCCCTGAAAATCGCCTGCGACCTAGTGGACGAGGGCATGATCGACGAAAAGAAGGCTGTGGCCATGATCGAGCCCCGCTCTCTGGACACCCTGCTCCATCCCCAGTTCGACGGCAAAGCGCTAAAGGAGGCCCCTCTGCTGGCCTCCGCTTTGGGTGCCTCCCCCGGCGCCGCCTCCGGCCGCGCCGTGTTCTCCGCTGAGGAGGCCAAGGAGTGGGCCACTCAGGGCGAAAAGGTCATCCTGGTTCGGTTGGAGACCTCCCCTGAGGACATCGAGGGCATGAAGGCCGCCCAGGGCATCCTCACGGTGCGCGGCGGCATGACCTCCCACGCCGCCGTGGTGGCCCGCGGCATGGGCAAATGCTGTGTGTCCGGCTGCGGCGAAATCAAAATGGACGAGGCCAACAAGCAGTTTGAGCTGGCCGGCAAAACCTTCCGTGAGGGCGACTGGCTCTCCCTGGACGGTTCCACCGGCAAAATTTACTACGGCGCCATCCCCACTGTGGAGGCCGCCATCAGCGGCGAGTTTGCCCGGGTTATGGGCTGGGCGGACAAATACCGCCGCCTGGAGGTGCGCACCAATGCCGACACCCCCCACGACGCCGCCCAGGCCAAAAAGTTCGGTGCTCAGGGCATCGGCCTGTGCCGCACCGAGCATATGTTCTTTGACGAGGACCGCATCCCCGCCATCCGCGAGATGATCTGCTCCGACACCGTGGAGCAGCGCGAGAAGGCGCTGGCCAAGCTGGAGCCCATGCAGCAATCTGACTTCGAGGGCATCTATGAGGCCATGGAAGGTCTGCCTGTCACCATCCGCTTCCTGGATCCCCCTCTGCACGAGTTCCTTCCCACCGAGGAGGCCGATATTGAAAAGCTGGCCGCCGACATGGGCAAGAGCGTGGCCGACATCAAGGCCATCATCGCCGGCCTCCACGAGTTCAACCCCATGATGGGCCACCGCGGCTGCCGTCTGGCCGTCACCTACCCTGAGATCGCCGTCATGCAGACCAAAGCCGTCATCAAGGCTGCGCTGAACGTCCAGGCCAAGCATCCCGACTGGAACCTGGTCCCCGAGATCATGATTCCTCTGGTGGGCGAGGTAAAAGAGTTTGCCTTTGTCAAGGGGATCGTCACCTCCACTGCCGATCAGCTCATCCAGGAGGCCGGCTCCGGCCTGAAGTATAAGGTGGGCACCATGATTGAGATTCCCCGCGCCGCCATGACCGCCGACGAAATCTCTCCGCTGGCCGATTTCTTCTCCTTTGGCTCCAACGACCTGACCCAGATGACCTTCGGCTTCAGTCGGGATGATGCAGGCAAGTTCTTGGACGCCTACTATGACAAGAAAATCTACGAGAGTGATCCCTTTGCCAAGCTGGACCAGCACGGCGTGGGCCGCCTGATTTCCAACGCCACCCGCTGGGGCCGCTCCACCCATCCAGACATCCATGTGGGCATCTGCGGCGAGCATGGCGGCGACCCCTCCAGTGTGGAGTTCTGCCACAAGATCGGGCTGGACTATGTATCCTGCTCCCCCTTCCGGGTGCCCATCGCCCGGCTGGCCGCCGCTCAGGCCGCTATCGCTGAGGGTAAATAATCTTTTCCAACATCTGCGTTATTGTCACGGCAAAGCGCTGCGCCTGAACACATCAGGCGCAGCGCTTTTATCTATTTTCCTCCCTGTTTAATATGGACACGCCGCCCTTGCATACAGTTTTGGTGGAGGTGGTGTCCATGTGGACAGCATGGCTGTTATTGACCCTGAACGGACTGTTTTTTACACTGCGCCTGGCGGGAAGCACAGGCTCCTTCCCCCGAGCCCTCACCCGGGAGGAAGAACAAAACTGCTTGGAGCGAATGGCCCAGGGCGACACAGACGCCAGAGATGAGCTCATCGAACATAATCTGCGCCTGGTGGCCCACATCGTCAAAAAGTATTACACCCCCAACGGCGACCAGGACGACCTGATTTCCATTGGAACCATCGGGCTGATCAAGGGGGTGTCAACGTTTAAGCCAGACAAAAACGTCAGGCTTGCCACCTATGCCAGTCGATGTATTGAAAACGAAATATTAATGTATTTTCGCTCTCAGCGCAAACTGCAAGGGGAACTGTCATTGTCAGATTCTTTAGACAACGACGGTGAAAACGGCTCACTGTCTCTCATCGACGTAATCCGCGTAGACGACAATATGCTGGAGGAATTGGACCTGCGGGACGCCTGCACCAAGGTGCGCCGCTGCGTGGAGGCCTGCCTCACCGGCCGAGAGGCCCACATCATTCGCCTGCGGTACGGCCTGGACGACCGCCCGCCGCTTACCCAGCGGGAGATCGCCTCCCTGTGCGGTATCTCACGGTCCTATGTATAGCGCCCCAGCTATTGTAAACGATTTACTTGCGCAATTTGTGACGGATTTACTCGTTCTTCAGCTGTTTGAAGCGGAATTTGATGATGATTTGTTTATCTGCTGTTAGCTCCACTCGCTCGATGAGGCTGACCAGCAGCTCCCGGTTGGTGGATGCGGTTTTCAGAAATCGCTCCACCAGTTTTTTGGCCAAATCCTCCTGCTCAGTCGGAGAATAATCCGGGCGGTCAAGCTGGCTGAGGCGCCGCTCCATGGCGGCGCGGTCTGCTTTGACCTTGGTATAGATGCGCTGGAAGTCGTCCTCGTCCAGGATACCGCCCAGCTTATCCATGTAAACCTTGTCCAGATGAACAGTCAAGCTGTCGATTTTGGCTTTTAGGGCGGCAATCTCTTTTTCGTTGTCTGCCTCCGCGATGGCTTTGGCCACAGCTCTCTGCGCCTGTGGCAAAAGCTGATCTGATTGCAGATAGGACCCACAGACCTCCCTCACCTTTTCCACCACTGCTTGGGTAACGGTCTCCTCCTTGATGGTGTGACTTGTGCAAATTCCAGCCTTAGTGAAGCGCTGATAGGTCCGACAGACGAAATACAGCTTATCCTCCCCTGCCGCGTTTTTACGATTGAGCACAGCCAGCGGATAGCCGCACTCATGGCAAAAAATCAGTCCCTTGAGCAGAAAGTCATAGGTCCGGCTGCGGGTGTGCCGTCTGCTATTAACCAGCGTCTGCACCTTGTCAAATATCTCTCGGTCAATGATGGGCTCGTGGGTGCCCTCTACCACTACCCAGTCCCGGTGAGCCTGCTTGATACACTTTTTGGACTTGTAGTTGATTTTCCGTGTACGGCCCTGCACCATATTTCCAATGTAGGTCTCGTTTTGCAGCATATCGGAGATGCGCTCGCTACTCCAAAATCCGGTGTATGGGCCTGGATTTGCGACGGTTAGTCCGGCGTATGTGGCTGGAGTTGGAATGCCATCTGCGTTTAATTGAGCGGCGATCTGGCGGCAGCTTATACCATCCAGCGCCATACTGAAAACCCTTCGCACCACAGGGGCGGCGCCGTCATCAATAACAATTTTGTTCTTCTCTGTTGGGTGCATCTTGTATCCGTATACTGGCTTGCCTCCAATAAACAGTCCCTTACGCTGCTTGTCTCGCTTGACGCTGGAAATCTTTTTAGAGATGTCCTTGGCGTACATATCGTTCATGATAGCGCGGAATGGGGTGATATCGTTTGCCGTAGAGTCCACCCCGGTGTCGATACCATCCAGAAGAGAAATGTAGCGGACCCGGTGCTCTGGAAAGTACCGTTCCATGTAGTGGCCGGTTAGGATGTAGTCACGTCCCAAACGGCTCAAATCTTTGGTGATGACCATGTTGACCTTCTTGGCCTCAATATCGGCAATCATGCGTTGAAAATTCGGACGCTCGAAGTTTGTCCCGCTCCAACCGTCATCAATATAGGTATCGAAAACAGTCAAACGGTGCTGCTGGACAAATTCGTTAAGCAGGGATTGCTGATTGTTGACACTCTCGGATGGGCCCTCGTTCTCATCCTCCTTTGACAGTCTGATGTATAATGCCGCATGGTAGTCCATGGGATTGCTTATCTCTAAGTACATATCGTGCCTCCTGAGATAAGCGGCCATTCATCATATGTATTATACAGTAAAATACAGCTATTTTTCAACATTTTGAAGCTCTTTTCTGAGGAAAATGTCGAAAGAACTTTGAACGGCCTGGACAATACTCCGTTCTTCCGTAGAATAGCGGCAAACCAATACCAGTTTCTGTGTATTCAATAAGACGCCTCCTCGTTCTTAGATAATAAAATATATGTAGACTTTAATGGATTGATTGCTGTATCAGGATAATTTGTGGCAATATGTATAATGAAAGGGTTGACTTTCGCCAACCCTTTCATTTAGTCTGCAACCCATGCGATTTTATCTAATCCCTGTACTGCCGATACCACCCCGGTCATCATTGTTGAGCGTCTCCACAACCTCGAACTGCAAAACAGGCTGATGCTCCATAATTCGGAACTGGCAGATACGATCTCCAGCGTGAATAGCGGTGTCACGCATGGCGATGGCCGGGAAGTACCACTGGTCGTTGTCCCCGCAATAGCTCTCGTCCACCACACCCATATGGTTGGCCTGAATGACCCCGAAATTCTTAAAAGTAGAACTGCGCGGAACGATGTGCGCTTCGTAGCCTTTTGGAAGCTGCATCGCGATGCCCAGCGGAATCAGCTTGAAGTCGCCCTGCTTCAGCTCCACGTCCTCAGTAGCTCGCAGGTCAATCCAGTCGGACTTGCCATCTATGTACCGCAGCGCTTCCACCTTGTCGCTTAAATAACGGACACTAATCGTTTTTCCCATACAAATATCCCCCTGTTACCGATAAAACCTCTGTGCCGAAAACAGCACAGAGGTTTTAAAATTTTACTTTTGGACTTGAAATATATATTCTTTATCTTCATCAAAAATCAGATTCCACTCGTTCTTTCTCATAATATCATCCCATCCGCCTACATTGATTTGGCCTTGCCACTCATTTCCGATTCCTTCAACGTTTCCGTTTTCTGTCAAAGCCAATGTAAACTCGTATCCAGCAGAAATTGCCTTAATGTTTTCCCAGCCGTCTATAATCTCGCTTTTGCCAGAATCAAGCGTGGCCATAATAACCTGGCCATTCGATTTTAATCCCACCAAATGTGAATCTCCAGCCGCAATCGCAACGATATCATCCCAATCACTCACATCAAATCTGTGCAAATTGTTTGGGTATGCCACAACTACAGTCTTGTCTTTCTTTAGTGCGGCAGTATAGCTATACCTCCTCCCACCGGCTGAAATCGCAACAATATCTGTCCATTCATCTTTATGAGCTTCGATAAACTTCAGCTGTTCCACACTTCCGAATCCAGTCATATGAATTGTCCCACTGGTATCCAGCCCAACAGTGTGTCTTGGCCCTGTAGCCACAGTTACAATATTGCTCCATTCATCAATATCTGTCTGTCCATCGCCATTATGTCCCTGCGCTGTCAGCGTACCGTCTTTTTTCAGGCCAACAATAAACAATTCTCCCGCAGATACGGAAATAATATCGCGCCAATCGCTTGTGTCGATACGGTAATTCCCTATCTGGCCTGTTGTTACAACAGTTCCATCATTTTTTAGGCCAATAATAAAATGCCCCTTTGCTGATATCGACACGATATCGGACCATGTACTTAGCTTTTCTTTGTACCCTGGATCAGTACCTGCAAATTCGACTTTCCCCTCTTCTGTCACTCCGGATGAAAACCGCACACCGGCTGAAATGGTGTTGGAAAATGCCAGACGCCTGATCGCTGTTTTACATTCTTCCAACAATCCGCCGATTTTTTCGTTATACACATCAAGTTCTGTTAAGAGACTGTAAGCGGTTAAATAATCTCTGGCATCAAGACAATCAAGCGCTTTTTCATATTTAGCATCTCTCTCTTCTATTTCCGCTAATTTCAACTCAATATCTTTAATATACGAGCTTGGAGACTTTTCATCATTTTTAATATTTGCTATATCTGCGTCCTTCAGCTCCTCAAAAATGCTTTTGGCCGCCTCATAATCGCCACTGTTAAATAGATCTACAGCATGATTATATGTCAATCTATTATTAGCCTTTTCTATATATGAAAAGCTCTCTTTATAATTCCCCAACGTTGACAATAGAATGATGCCATCTTCATAGTTCTCACTCTCCACTATCATTTCTGTACCGTCTTCATACGTCGCTAAAAGTTTTCGCCGGGTACTTTCCGCACTGATAAAAAAGAAAAAGGCTAAAAATAATATTATCAACGATATCTCAACTAAGTAGATAGCCCTGACCGGTATTTTTTTCTTCTTGGCATCTGACATTTTGCAAACCTTCTCCTATAATGATTTTTCCGCGTCATCTTTTGTATCATTTTTGTCTGCCTCAGCGCTACTTGGCGTTCTTGTATCCAACGAGAAGCATTCGATAATAACCCCTATAATGATATTTACTGTAAGAACTCCTGCTACAATTATTGCAATAACCATCGCTCTATTCGTTCTAATACTCATTTCTGCTTCGCTTGACTTCGAGTCACTTATAATATTTGCTTCTCCATCTGTTCTCGATTCAAGCACATACGTGGGCGATGTTTCAACGCTGTTTCCCATATCGACCGGAAAAGTGCGCCTTTCATCACCAAGAATCCATGAATAAAATAGTAGGCAAGCGCACAGCGATACAATCGCCAAAAACAAAAACACCAGCTTAATGGCTTCAAAGCTCGGACATTCAGATGATTTCTCCCTATCCGTTGCATATCCACAAGCATTTGCCGCCACAGAAAAAGTTATGGTCACAAAACCAGGCAAATATTCAACTTTTAATACATTAAAGTCATATCCTATGTACCACTCATACGCAGCGGCTACTAAAAATGGAACGCACGACAGAAGAACTCCGTAAAATAGCCACCGAAGCACTTTCCCGAACTTTGAATATCCTTTCCTCACATTATACCCTCCCAAAGCTACAAAACGTGCCGAATCAGAACGCTCCAATTCGGCCAAAATCAACCGATTCGACATTATATAACAACGTTCAGCACAATGCAAGAAGAATTTTGATTTTGAATAATCGTTTTAAATTACGTGCTTTGATTACAAAAAGGCAATTATTTGCCCGGCCCGAAGGCTGGCCTGTACGTCAATGACTCGCTGATTGGATGAGCCCTTCCATACTAATTTTCGGTCGGCGAGCTCTTGTTTGAAAGGGCCGTCTACAACCACGTTACAGTCGGCTATCAGGAACTTTTGGTACTGGTGCTGTGTATCCCGACACGGCAGAGAGAACACGTCCTCCCATGTGAATCCAGTCCATAGCCACACGGTTTTGCCTCTAAATCGCACACGATTGCACAGCATCGACAAAGTTATCAGACCATCAACGCTTTGGCACAGCGGGTCTCCTCCGAGAATGGATAGCCCGGATATGGTCGGCTCTGACACCATTTGGACAATTCTTTCTGCGACATCAGAATCAAACCGTTCGCCGTACTCGAAACTCTGTGCCTCTGGATTGAAGCATCCAGGACAGTGGAAGTCGCAACCGCTCACGAAGAGGGAGACTCGAACTCCCTCTCCGTTTGCGATGTCATTGTTGCGAATGGATGCGTAGTTCATTCGCCGCCTCCAAGGTGAACATAGCGTTCTTTGATTTCTTGCGTCCGGCCCTGATTCCAGTCGTTCAGGCCGATGTAACCGCAGGTGCGACGGGCAATATTCATTTTGCCCTTGTCGGTGTTGCCACAGTTGGGGCAGCGCCAAATCAGCTTGCCATGCTCATTCTGGACAATCTCAATTTCCTTAGTCCAGCGTTTGAGCTGCAGATGAATGACCGAACATCTTTTGGAGCAAAAGCAGTTTGCGGGGGTCGTTGCCGCTCATCACCATCTGGTGATAAGCGAACGTCTTTCTGAGAGTGTGTGTCGCCATGCGGTTTCCGAGGCCGCAATCCTTTGCAATACCTTTTAGAATGGAGTCCACCGCCTGTTTGCTGATAGGGCGGTTCTCATTCACGCCGTTGTTGGACTTGCTGCGGAACATATAATCGCTGAGGCGGACGCCCTCTGTGTTCTCCAGATAAAGCGTGACCGCCTCAACGACCGCTGTGTTGATGGTGATGTACCGATTTCGCTGGTGATTTCTGGTGTTGCGGGTTTTCTTCTCCAAAATGGGGAACCTGTCACGGAATGTGCAGTCGTCATTGATTAGATGACTAAACCGCAGAGACCGAAGGTCGCTGATGCGAAGCCCGAAGTTGATACCTACAATGAACAGCATATTATCCCTGAACCGTCTCTGCTCAATCAGAAACTGCGAGACCCGGATGATGTCATCCATGCTCTTAATGGGCTCTGCCGCGTGTTCCTTGGCAAGCTCACTTTGAACGGCCTCTGTAGCCGGTGCAATAAGCCCAGCCTTCAATTTCCGGCAGCTTCTCTGCACATTGGAAACGTCGATGATGTCTTCGCCCTTGGGCCGCAGTGGAAACATGATGATTTGCGACATGGCAAACGCCTCCTTACTAACCGAATTAGGCTATGGACTGTGCTGTTTCCCCAAGCAGCATTTTGCGGAAAATACTCTCAAAAATTGGCACCGCTATGCTATTTCCCGCCTGCTTATACAAGGCAGTATAGTACCTGCCGATGCGTCTTTGAACCTGCTCGGCCCTTCGGTAATCATCATCGGTGTATCCTTGAAGACGCCAGCATTCAAGTTCTGTCAGATACCGATATCGACCATCTCCACAATCAATAACCTGGGCAGGTGTTCTGTCCTGTCTGGTTGTCACCGTAAAGGCGTAGTCTCGAATAACAGTTGCCCGCCTGATACCCGTTTCGCCAATCACGTTTAAAACGCTCGGCTGTGTTACATCATAAACTCTTGAAACGGAAGTGTTATCCAACAAAAATGACTGTATGTTCTGCATTGGGGTGCGAATTAGGTCGTCAAAACCGAACGGCTCTCCGCCCAGAACAGAGACAGTGAACACGCGCTCTCTGGCCTGCGGCAATCCAAACTCTCTTGCGTCGAGGACTGCATAACTGCTTGTGTATCCAAGCCCTTCGAGCTCGGATATGTATCGGTCAAAATTATGGCGGTTGTATTTGGTGAGTACGTTCTTGACATTCTCCCAAATAACATACTTTGGCTTCCAATCTCCCATCTGTTTGATGATATGGATGGTTTCCCACATTAGGCTTGAGCGAGTTCCGCTTCCTTCGTCCGCCCCGTGCCCACGGTTGACACGACCATCGGCAGCGGTCGCTTTCCCTTGATGACCACAAATACTCATGTCCTGGCATGGACTACCATGGATAAGGATGTCGGGTCTGAGGTTCCATCCAACGACGCTTTGAGTTTTATACGGAAGCTCATCACGAAACATACTGTTGTAAGTTCTAACCGCTTTTTCATCAATCTCTACATAGTCGATTGCTTTTGTCGGAATGCCAAGATTGCGAAGGGCGCAACGCGGAGAGCCAACACCCCCGAATAGCTCCAGGATTTGTACCACGACCTCACCTCCAAAAAACGTAATAAAGCCGCCAAAGGGCGGCTTTATCTTACATATATAAATGATATTTCTTGCTGATTGCCGGGGAGGTTCCATCTGGGAGCGGGGCAAACCAGATGCCGGTCAGCGTGGTTCCGTTCTCCTCTTCCGGTTTCAACTCTGTCAGGCAGTTGTCGTAGATGAGGCCAAAGTCTTTGCCCTCAATCAAGCCCAGGTCTTCCGCCATCGCTTTGGCCTTGAGTAGGTGGCCTTTATTTCTGGCCTCGCAAATGGTCTTAACAAAAGAGCCACTGATGTAGTCGTCATAAATGCCACCAGGGATTCTCATACTGCACCGATAGTCGTCCGAGCAGTCGATAAAGTCCGAATGGTCTTGGATAAGATGCGTCCAATACGCTTCGGCGCAGTGAGCGACCTGAGCTGCCAGTTTCCCCGGCGACATCTTGAGGTCTTTTCTCATGATAAACAAGCGCCTATAAGCCATTGCTCCAACCTCCTATGTCTCAAAGGTAATAAATGCGCTGTCCTCCCGTTCATCCTCTATGTACTCGCCCCTATATGCCTCGATGCTGTCTTCCGTCAGGACGAACAGGAACATCGTACACGGAACCTCATCCTGTCGATTGCACAGTGTGACAAGCGTCACACCGCCCTTACGACGGTGAAATTCAAGACGCGGTTTCTCAATCGCTGGTAATTTATCCGAGCCAATACCCCGTGTCACGTCCTGCAGAGAAATCTTCTCACATACATTGACGGAAAGAATCCCCGCTTTATTTCTAATCGTCAACACTGAGCCTGGTTCAATCATAGCAGTATCACCTCTCCACCTGGCGGTAGTGGTAGAACTGCAACTGCTGGACATACCCAGCGAACCCGGTATACTTGGACGTGTCAAATTCCCCATGGTAGACATCGTCAATCAGCCGATTCATCCAAACATCTCTTGGATAGCTGTTCATACGGTGGAGCCCAAACAACATGATGCAGTTGGCCACTTTTTCCCCAATACCTTTCATTGAAATCAGGGTGGCTTTTGCTTTGGCGTCACTCTGGGATTGGAGCTCTCCCCACACGGCGTCACCGTATGTAGCGAGTTCTTTTACGTAAGGCTCACGGTAGCCGAGCGATGCCACTGCGAGAGATTTATCTCTCAACTGAGCTGCTGTCGGGAATGCGTAGACCTCCTGCCCATGAACTTTTCCCAACGGACTGCCGAACTCTCGGCACAGCGTGTCTACCGAGCTGCGGATACGAGGAATATTGTTGCGCTGAGAGATGACAAAGGTAACTACAGTCTCCCACAAATCCTGGCGGAGGATTCGGATGCCACCGCCAGCTTCGATTGCGGAACGCAAGAACGGGTCGTCCGTCATCAGCGCCTGGAAGGCGGTGTAGTCCGTATCCAGGTCGAAGTAGGGTCGCCACACATCCTGGAACTCCTGCTCGGCACATCGGAACCAGTAGGAATCGCCATCCTGGTGGATACTTACGGCATGAGCGCCGGTGGCCACGATGAACTCGTTGCCCTCGTATTCGCTTATCCGAAAACACTGGCCGGAATCAGCGATTTGCCGCAAGTCGAAGGTGTTGGCGGGCGTAAAAAGAACACCCTTCATGGTTCTACCTCCTTAAATTTTACAACACGGACTCTAAGTCCGTGGCTTTTAGCCGCAGAAATCATGTACCTCCTCCCCGCATAAAACAACGTTAATTGTTCACGCGATTATTCCACGCATTTGCGGCTCTTCTAAAATGGTCTTATCTCACCTCGCCAAAGCTAAGTTTTATTTGTCCTTTTGTCTATATTGTGATTACAAAGCGAAATCAATTCCCTGGTTGACATCCGGCCTTCATACCAATTATAATAGCAGTGACGGCACAGCCGGTATGGCCACTCCCGCCATCCTGTATCATCCCCTGCTATTTCGTCTTCAAACTCGACTTGGATATCAAGATCGTAGTGCGTTGTTGAATGGTTCTCGCAACAATCGCATTTGTACAGCTCTGGCTGAATGGTGGTATTTTCGTCGTCTTTCATGGTGTCATTCTCCTTTATAAAATAATTTGTGAGGTCTCTCCTATGAGAATTGAAAAAATCGAAGCCAAATTGGAAAAGGCCGAACAAGCCTATAGCGATTGGCGCAAGGCCGTAGAGGTATATGAGCGTTGTAAGACTGAACCTCTCGGGCAGTTTCCTGAATCTGTATTTAGAGCTTATATTCTAACTGGCACCGTTGCCGAGGCGGCAAAAGCACTAAATAATGGTGGACAGCGAAATGGCAAAAAAGCTTTCCAGTCCAACGACATCAGTAACACCATCACCAGTTTGAATCTCGAAGACACCGACCTAATGCTTGTTGCTCGCTTTTTATTAAATGAAGGCCGCATATTTATGAATAAACTGCACAACTAAAACAATACCTCCCGTTTCTTTTCAGAAGGGGAGGTATACTTTTTGCCCGCATATTCTATTTCAAATGCCGCTGTGAAGCCTAATAACATCTTCTGTCTTAATCCAAATCATTCTGCCATCCTCGCATAATCCGCAGAGAACTCATCCAAAACTGCCCGGCATCAGCAGCCATCCGTTCAGGATGAATCGAGTGCACTGCGGGTTTGGTTTGGATTGCTACAGGGAATGGCATCCCCTTTGCGCGAACAAAAGCATTTGCGAACAGATTGAACGCTGTAGTATATGTGGTCATGCCAAGCTCCTTGCAAATTTCGGACATCTGCTGCTTAACATCGCTATCCATTCGGAACGTCATATTCCTATCCATATTGGCGCATCCCTTGCACTACAATTACAACACAATCCATGTGCAAATATCAATAAAAGCTCTCTTTTCTGTTGACTATGTTTACTTTCTATGATAGATTATAGAATATGGATATATTAACATAATTTGTGTCTAATGATATTTTATCCGTGGAGGGACCATTATTAGAAACTGGGGAATCACAGAAGCACGTTTTCCACATTATAAATATCAATTCTAATGTATATTCACAGATTCAAAACCCCAAACAAAAAACTTGCTAATATTGCTGAAGATATGCGATGAAATATAGAAAAAACGTAGGAGGCTGTAATTGTGAATGCGTTTCTTTTGTGGGGTATCTTTGTAGGTTCGGCTTTGTTAATTATCGTTTTTACCGGTGGCTACCTCATATTAATGGTTTCAAGGCATAATAAGCGAAGGAACACAGATTGGAAGCTCATTTTTCCTGATTCAAATGAGCAAAAAGGCACAGATAACAAGCGCAAGTTTCCTGATTTAAAGGGCTACAAATTACCTAATTCAATTATAATACTATATGCTTCTGTACTCGACAGACGCCAATCATCAATTACAAATTATCTGATTTTTCAGGTGACTACTAAAATGTTTGGATTTACTGGTGTCCTATATTCACTCTACGGATTTTTGCTCAATTTCTTTAAAGAATCTGAATTCCTTTTCACTGAATTCCTTTCCACGCTTGTTTCTTTTGTCAGTTTGGTGTTTGTTATTCTCGCTCTCTACCTATCACCAGAAAGAAGAATTTCAGAGTACATGATAGCATGGAGAAAGTACGATAAATTGGCAACCGATATAATTGGGAAATTGCCACTTTATGACGGAAAGCGCGGAGATTGTCCTTTGATCCTAAAAGATGTCGAAAATATTTCCAAAGAAATATCAGAAATTGAGGGTGCCATCACAAGTGATGAGAGTTGAAACGCAGATATTCTATCCTTGGGAGGATGTCAGATTCCTCTATACCATGGCGTGCTGCCCTCGCTACGTACTCTGGAAACAGCACTGCGGAATCTGAACCCGTGCCTCGTACTTTACTGTCGAAGTTCTGCTTTATCCATAAAAAGAGGTATGACACAAGCCATACCTCTTAAACAGCAATTTTATCGCTCACTTATACAAGCAACGCTGGGTTTCTTCTGATAATAAAGTGGTCAAACTGAGGAACCGTGAAGTCAATTTCCCCGTGTCCTGTTGCGTAAATCATTCCCTTACTAATAAGCTGTGCGCGAAGCGGTGAAATCGACTGTGGGGTGCGTCCCATAATCTTGGCCACATTAGATACTGTGCATGGAAGTTCTCCGCATTGAACCATTGCAGCCATAAAAGATTTTTCAAGCGGAGTACATCTTTCATACCGAACCGCAAAAAAGCCGTCATCCAGCATTGAAAAGAAAGCTGCCTCGCTGTCCATTACATCATTCAGCGAAATCGTTCCGCCTTCCTCGACTCGGCTCCAAATCACACTGCATAGCTGTTGGATAAAGTATGGATATCCGCAGGTAATCTCTATGATGCGCTCAACCGCCTCTATAGCATAGGAGACATTAAAATCCTTTGCGGGTTCACAAACAGCATCCTTTGCGGATTCAGGAGATAGCGCGTCAATATGCTCAAATTTGAATAGTCGCTCTGAATAAGAGTACGCTTCCCCAACTGTCTTTAAGATTTTGGGAAGGCCGGCGCAAAATGCCATAAGTGGAAGGCGAAGCTGATTGCATCTGTGAATAGCAGAAATCAATCCTCCAAGCTCTTCTTCAGAAAGGTACTGAACTTCATCCACAAAGATACAAATTGTGTCACCACTTTGCAGCGCTGATTTCCCTAACTGTACCATAATATCGGTGATATCACTCGCATAGTCCCCACTCGATGGAGGCACATCCTGAGAAATACCGAGCCCAAGGGAACCTTCCTCAATATTATAAGTCAAGCGGAAGGATTTCAATAGAGAAATACATTTTTGAGCAAAATCTTTCGCCTGTTCTTTTACCCCAATTTCATGAGCAAATTTGTTGATGGAAGCGACCAGCCGTTCTGTGAACCGCCGTTGTATTTTCTCACCACGTATATTCTGACTTTCATTCGCTTCTATATGGACATACATAATATTTAAGTTGTCCGCTGCTTCTTCGATACGGTTTAGCAAAACGGTCTTGCCAACTCCACGCAAACCATAGTAGATGACAGATTGTTGAGGATAGCGATTCATGAGGCTGTGCAAATATCCTTCGGCGCTCTCTACCAGCTTTTCTCGTCCAGCAAGATATGCCGGCATAAATCCAGCACCAGGCGTGTACGGATTTGTGAACAATGAACCCACCTCTCTCCAGCAAAAGTATAAGTTAATATAAGCGAAAAATCGCTTTTTTATGCGGGAATCGCTTTTAATATACCACATAGGCTGATAATTGTCAATCGCACACCGCCTACCATGGTAGTTCGTCCAAGACAATGTTAAAATAAAGCTATGGCACCGGTGATTTCGTAATTCTCATCACTTCACCACCAAAATTCTATTTTGTGGTTAATACCACTTCCACTCATCAAACGGGTGCATTTTTCGAGCGACCTCTCTTGCCCCAAATCCACCCCACCCACCATCCCTGCAATATCTGCAAATGCTCCAGAGATTTGCTCGATGTATTCTTCGTATCTCTCATGGTCGGACTTGTTGTGTGTTGTAGTTGTACCATTCCTTGGTGGACGGCATCGCGGCGTGTAAGAGCGATGGGATGTAACACGTTGTGTAAATTATTTCGCCAAATACCGAAAAATGACAACCATGCTGGGGAATGGAGCGGAGTTTTTGCTATCTCCAAATTTAATTCGGCCGCGCAAAAAGCGAACCTCCACATTTGGTTTCTGATAGATGTAGTCGTGGAAGTATGCCGTATCAGTTCTGGCCGGAATCAGCAATACGACAGTTGTGCCGGGGTGGTGAACCTCTTCTGCACACTTCTTAACCCAGTCCTTGATTGCTCTACCATATGGCGGGTTGCAAAAGACCGTCTCCCCTTTCCATGTCTGCGTCAGCCCATTGTCCACTTCAGTAAAATAGCGGTCGCATTTGTGATTGGACTCGTTAGCGCAGGGATCAAGAGTGAAGTGGAATTCAGAATCCAACTGGTCAAAAAATTCCTGTGGCGTTTCCCAATCCATGGCCCTGGACGAGAACATAACTTCTGTATTCATAAATACGCCCCCCTTAGCACGAGTTAGTATAGCAGCAGGTCTGCTGTGCGGGAGAAACTATCGAAGTTTTCGATATTTATGAACTCTTCTCCAAGCGCTACTTGATACTCATCCTCATACAGATAATTTATCTCATGCACCCAAAGAACGCTGCATTTAACCTCCCACCCAACCTCAAGCGCACATTTGTTGATTTCATCAATCGCACAACCAAATCTTTGCACACCGACCTCAGTGAACCAAAAATTACAAGGCTGATCGACCTCTATTGGAACCGGCAGCTCATCCTTGAACGGTTTCATTAGTTTGCGACATATAGAAGGCTCGAATAAATTATCAAATTCCTGAAATAGGCCGGCTCTTTGATACTCGCCGTCAAAAAACAGCTCAAACCGAAATAATGGCTGTACTTCATCAGGAGTTCCCTTGAGGGATTTCCCAACAGAGTATTTCCACTCCATCTTGTCAAGAAATTGTGTAAGTTTTTTCAAATTTTCGTCACTAAAGTCACAAGTAACAATATACTGCCCCACTATAAAACCTCTTTCTCTTTTATTCTTTTTTGAATCCACATCATTCCTGTAACTTTAAAAGCTTATTCGGCACTTTTTGATTTCCTCATAGGCCAGGATGACATGGTGCTGAGGCAACTGTGCCTCTACTTCCAGCACCTGAATCCAGTCCATATAGCTCAGGGGATTGTACCGGTTCTCCTGCTCGTAGCGCTTTTTGCGCTCTTTTACCAGGGAATAGGGGAGCAGCAGGGCGTAGGCAAACTCGTTGGCAAGAAACTCCTTTTCCGAAATGTATGCAAAAGAACCAGGACAGGGCTCTTCGGTAAAAAGAGGGCCGATTGGATTCTGGGTGCGCAACACATAATGCCCCAGCTCGTGAGCGATGGCAAAGCGTTTGGCGTTTTCACCCAGGTTTTTGTCGATAACGATACTACCCGCAATCTCCACCTCCGAACGTGCGCCGTCGCATACGCGCCGCCTCCGCTCCCGCATCTGCATCTGGGCGATGGTGGTAGTCCCGTTGGAGGGCCGATATTTCCTCGGGGTAAATCCCCCCGTAGGTGTTGGCATGGATAGCCACTTGATTGAGATTGTTTGAGCACCGCCGCTGGAGGGACACCAGCTCCCGGACGGGGGCAAGGTCAATCTGGAGCACATAGCCGCAGAG
>ERZ808040.139-NODE-139-length-70648-cov-10.214493_pt1 | contig 70648 bp, 71 predicted proteins | sample MGYA00380191_ERZ808040 | MGnify/ENA primary metagenome ERZ808040 (study PRJEB31490, sample SAMN06133395) | mouse gut metagenome | isolation source: J6 | host: mice | place: China: Chengdu | collected 2015-05 ...
TGGGATCTTAGCTCAGCTGGGAGAGCATCTGCCTTACAAGCAGAGGGTCATAGGTTCGAGCCCTATAGGTCCCATTTATTGCAGGTCATGATCATGCATTACAGCAGCATGCGGCAGACAATTGCATAGGTAAAAATACGCAGGTATGGTGGAATAGGCAGACACAAGAGACTTAAAATCTCTCGGGGGCAACTCCGTGCCGGTTCAAGTCCGGCTACCTGCATTTTTATTTAACAGAGGATGGCATCCGCCGTTCTCTGTTTTTGTCTGTACAGGAAGTACATTTTTTGGTATGATATGGAAAGAAGAAACGGGTATACTGAATATTGTGCCTGCGCATAGCGGACGATATCCGCATGAAATGCTGCAGGTTATGAGAAAGGCACAGGTATTATCATGGAAGTTGTATTACAGAATCTGACGAAAAAATTCCCGGGTCGTGATAAAAAGAACCGTGAAGATGTGATCGCAGTCAACGATTTTACGTTTGAAATTCCGGATGGAAAGCTGATCGGCCTGCTCGGACCTTCCGGGTGCGGTAAGAGCACGACGCTGCATTTAATAAGCGGATTGCAGAAACCGACAAGCGGCAGGATCTTTTTCGGAGAAGATGATGTGACACAGCTGCCTCCGGAACATAGAGGCATCGGACTGGTGTTTCAAAATTATGCGCTTTATCCGCATCTGAATGTGAAACAGAATATTATGTTTCCGCTGCAGAATCTGAAGGGAAAAGACAAGCTTTCCAAAGACGAAATGTCAAAGAAGGCATTGGAGGCAGCGAAACTTGTACAGATAGAAGAGCTGATGAGCCGCAAACCCGGAGAATTGTCCGGCGGGCAGCAGCAGCGTGTGGCGATTGCGCGTGCGCTGGTAAAAATGCCCAAAGTATTACTGCTTGACGAGCCGCTTTCCAACTTGGATGCCCGTCTGCGCCTCCAGACAAGAGAAGAGATCAGACGGATTCAGAAGGCTACGAAGATTACGACGATTTTTGTAACGCATGATCAGGAGGAAGCCATGAGCATTTCCGATATGATCGTTGTGATGAAAGAGGGCGTCGTACAGCAGATCGGAAAGCCGCAGGAAGTTTACGATAATCCGGCGAATCTGTTTGTGGCAAGGTTTTTGGGAACGCCGCCGATCAATGTCTTTGACGGGGAAATAAAAGGCTCCAGATTATATATCGGGCAGGATGCGGTTCTGGATATCAAAGGAAGCGCTGACCGGGAAGTCCATGTCGGCATCCGGCCGGAAGGATTTGTACTAAAAGAAGACGGCCCGCTTTGCTGTCAGCTAAGCGGTGTGGAAGTTATGGGACGCGACATCAGCGTGGTTTCCACCCATGCGGCATCCTTAAATCCGACAGTCCGTTCGATCATCGGTACGGACAACCGGGTCGATGGCGGTCAGGAGAAGGTTCGTTTCGCGCTTTTGCCCCGTAAGGTATTTCTTTTTGATAAGCAGACGCAGGAGCGGATCGATTTCGACGTTTAAGGCCTGTGTAAAAATGAGGGATGAATATGAGAAAGAGAAAATTAAGCGAAAGCTCCCTGAAAGGCTGGCTCTACCTTTTGCCGGCGCTCCTGTTTCTGGGCGTTTTCATGGTATATCCGTTGGTTGATGTTTTCGTGTATTCTTTTGAAGAGGGATATAATTCGGCTTCGCAGACCTATATGGGGGTAGGTTCCTATAACTATTCTTATGTGCTGCATGATCCCTATTTCCTGCAGGCCGTAAAAAATACCTTTATTCTGGTCATCATCACGGTGCCCCTGTCGACGGCCATTGCGCTGCTCATTGCAACGGGACTGCATGCGGTGAAACCGCTCAGAAATCTGTTCCAGACCGTTTATTTTCTGCCGTATGTGACCAATACGCTGGCTGTCGGCCTGGTATTTATGATTCTGTTTAAAAAGACGGCCTATTCGGACGGATTTATCAATCTGATCATCAAATGGTTTGGCGGCGGTGCGGTCGATTTCATTGATGGACCGTACTGGGCGAAGATGTTTGTTTTATGCTTTTATACGATATGGGTTGTTATGCCGTTTAAGATCCTGATCTTAACGAGTGCGCTTTCTTCCGTGAACCGGGATTATTACAATGCGGCCAGAGTCGATGGCACTTCGAAATGCAGGATCTTTATGCGGATCACGCTGCCGATGATTTCACCGATGATCTTTTACCTCGTGATTACCGGATTTATCGGGGCCTTTAAGGCATACAGCGATGTGGTTGCGCTGTTTGGCACAGATTTGAACGCCGCGGAAATGAATACGATTGTCGGTTACGTTTATGATATGCTTTACGGAGACAGCGGCGGTTATCCGTCCTATGCGTCTGCGGCGGCGATCATATTGTTTGCCATTGTGCTGACGATCACCTGCATCAATCTTCTGATCAGCAAAAAGAACGTGCATTATTGACAGCCGGCAGCGCACAACTGTGCGGGAGCCGCGGCAGTGCGGATGCGGACGTATGGAAAGAAAGGGGAGCGGGCAGAATGGATTATGCCAAAGTGGAGAAAAATGCCAGGATTCACAATAGAATAACAAGTGTTATAACATATGTATTATTGACGTTTTGGGCAGTTATCGTGCTGTTTCCTTTTTACTGGATGATCCTGACATCGGTAAAAAGTTACGGTGCATATAATTCGGAATATATCCCGAAGTTTTATACGCTGTCGCCGACCGTACAGAATTATATCGACGCGTTTACGACGGTGCCGCTCGGGCATTATCTGTTAAATACAGCAGTCTTTACGATCGTGACCACAGCCATCATGCTGTTTGTGGTGACGTTTGCAGCATTTGCTTTTGCCAGACTGGACTTTAAAGGGAAAAACGCTGCATTTCTGGGATTCCTTTCTCTTATGATGATTCCGAATGAACTGGTGATCATTACGAATTTCGTGACGGTGACGAATCTTGATCTGCGTAATACGTTTCCGGGACTGATCTTACCTTCGGTCATGTCGGTCTTTTATATTTATCTGTTAAAAGAGAATTTTGAGCAGATACCGGACAGTTTATATTATGCGGCCAAAGCCGATGGCACCTCCGATCTGAAATATCTGTTAAAGGTGATGATCCCGATATCAAAGCCGACGCTCGTTACCATAACGATATTAAAGGTGATAGAATGCTGGAATTCTTATGTGTGGCCCCGCCTGATCACGGATGACGAAGCCTATTTTCTGGTGTCGAACGGCATTCAGGAGATCAGGGAGAACGGGTTTGGCCGTGAAAATATTCCGGCGATGATGGCGGCGGTCGTCGTTATTTCATTCCCATTGATCGTATTATTTCTGATATTCCGCAAGAAAGTAATGGAAGGCGTTTCAAGAGGCGGAACCAAGGGATAAGAAGGAGGCATGAAGAAAAATGCTTAAGCGTACGATGACGCGTTTATGCCTGGCGGTATTGACAGCCGGTATGATATCTGCACTGACAGGGTGTCATGGCAGGGAAGGACTAAGCGCTTTTGAGATTCCGGAAAAAATGGATACATCCGGAGAATATGAGATCACATTCTGGGCTAAAAATGATACGAATAAGACACAGACGGCCATTTATGAGCAGGCCATTGCCGGCTTTGAAGAGCTGTATCCGAATATTACGGTGAATCTGCGTTTGTATACGGATTACGGTAAAATTTATAATGACGTAATAACCAATATTACAACCGGTACGACGCCCAATGTCTGTATTACGTATCCCGATCATATAGCCACTTATCTGACGGGCAGTAATCTTGTCGTACCTTTGGAAGAACTTTTTGTGGACGACAGGTATGGTCTGGGCGGAAGTGAAGTGCGTTTCGATGCACCGTCTAAAGAGGAGATCATTCCGCAGTTCCTGGAGGAATGTTCTTTTGGCGGCCATTATTACGCGGTGCCGTACATGCGCTCTACGGAGGCCTGTTATATCAATAAGACCTATGTGGAGGCGCTTGGATATACGCTGCCGGATGCCCTGACATGGGATTTTATCTGGGAAGTTTCCGAAGCGGCCATGGAACAGGATGCGGAGGGCACCTTTCTGCTCAACGGACAGAAGGTCATGATCCCTTTTATCTATAAATCGACCGACAATATGATGATCCAGATGTTAAAGCAAAAAGGAGCCGGTTATTCGACGGAAGATGGAGAGCTGCTTTTATTTAACGATACGACGGGGGAACTGCTTGAGACGATAGCGAAGCACGCGCAAAGCGGTGCGTTCTCCACGTTTAAAATATCCAGTTATCCGGCCAATTTCCTGAATGCCGGCCAGTGCGTTTTTGCCATAGATTCTACGGCAGGCGCTACCTGGATGGGAACGGATGCGCCGCTTTGCGATATCAGCGAAGATAAGATCGTGGAATTTGAAACGCAGGTCATGCCGATTCCGCAGTTTGATGTGCAGAATCCGCAGATGATATCCCAGGGACCATCGGTTTGTATTTTTAATAAGGAAGATACACAGGAAGTGCTGGCTTCCTGGCTCTTTGTCCAGTATCTTTTGTCCAATGACGTTCAGATCGCTTATGCGGAAACGGAAGGATATGTACCCGTTACGACAAAAGCGCAGGAGTCGTCTGCCTATCAGGATTATTTGTCCCGGTGCGGGGAAGATAACGAGCAGTATTATGATATCAAGATCAAAGCGTCTGAATTATTGCTGCAAAATGTCGCACATACGTTTGTTACACCGGTTTTTAACGGATCGACCTCTCTTCGTGACGCTTCGGGGCAGCTGATCGAGAATACGGTGAAATCGGTCAGAAGGAATGAAACGATCGACGACGCTTATTTCGAGGAGCTTTACAGCGATATGATCTCCCTGCATCGTCTGGATCAACTGGCCGGATTACGGGATACGGCTTCTTCTGAGAAGGCCGATCTGGGGAAACTGCCGCAGACTTCGGTGATCCTGTTATTGTCCCTGGCAGGCGCCTGGATGATGATTATATGCTTTCTGATTGTCCGGATGGTGAAAAAGAAACGGGAACTGTAGGAAGAAATCGGCAATAATACTATTGATTTATTGGAAATTTCATGTATAATTATCTCGATATCTATTAACAAAAGTTTCTAAGTACTGATTGAGAAGATTTCAAAGAGGAGAGGAAAACATGAAAAAGCTTACAGCATTACTTATGATCGCGGCATTTGCACTTACCTGTGTGGGCTGCGGTGCAGGCAAGGGAGACGATGCAAAGTCCGAAGGCGTTATGACATACGAGGAGTATGTTGCAGCGGATCTGGATACGGAAGTTGTTATTGAAACATACGTACAGGCAAAACAGTCCTGGTGGGAGAATCAGGCGACTGTTTATACACAGGACAAAGACGGCGGTTATTTCCTGTACAATATGGCCTGCTCTGAAGAAGACTATGCCAAACTGACACCCGGAACGAAGATCAAGGTAACAGGATACAAAGCAGAGTGGTCAGGCGAAGTAGAGATCATCGACGCTACGTTTGAGATCGAGGATGGCAATTATGTTGCCAAGGCAGAAGACGTTACATCCCTGCTTGGTTCCGAGGATCTGATCAAACATCAGAATAAATTCGTTTCCTTCAAAGGAATGACGGTAGAAGCGGCAGGACAGGATGCAGACGGAAATGACGTGGCATTTTTATATAGCTGGGATGGCTCCGGACAGGACGGCGACGATCTGTACTTTAACGTTTCTCTGAACGGCAGCACCTATACTTTTACGGTAGAATCTTATCTGTGCGACAATACAACAGATGTTTATAATGCAGTGAAGGGACTGAACATCGGCGATAAAGTGGACATGGAAGGTTTCTTATACTGGTATGAAGGCGCTAACCCGCATATTACATCCGTAACGGTAAAATAATGCAGGCAGTGTTTTAACAAATGAATACAGCAGTATGACATAAAAAGTCGGGATTGAATAATAAGTGATATTCAATCCCGATATTTTGTTTGTACAGAGAGCGCCCGCAGGGCATTTGACCCGCTGCTGCACAAACTCCGATCAGAAACGCCGGCAGCGTCCGGGCTAGGAAGTCGGTTTCCTGAGCGGGCAGTTCGACATACTGATCTTATCTTTTAACACGGTAAGTCCGTAGTCTATCAGATAATCCTGCAAAATAGGAATGGACTGTGAAGAAGTAGGCCCTATGATGATTTCTCCGATCAGATCGGAGAAATGCATGCCCAGTCTGCCGCACAGTCTGTTAAGATCAAGCGGGTAATACTTTTTGATGCGCTCGACGGATACATGATATTTGGGTTCCACGGCAAATTCGTTCAGGATAAACGGAGAGATCACCAGACGGGACTCCTTTTCGCTTGCAAAAGAAGGATGCTTAAAGGCGGCCGACTGTATCCACGCTTCATTCATCAGACTCTGCAGTTCCGCCATATCCGGAGAGAATCTCGGGGAATTTTTGATTAACTGGTAAAATGCATCGACAAGCCGGTGCTCCCGCATATCCTCCTGATAGTATACGGTCTGCAGCGATACGGCGCCTCCGATCATCTTATGCATCAGCTTCTCATGAAAGGCGATACATACACCCTGACCAAGATGTGCGTACCGTTCCCACTGTGAGGCGTCGTCCCTGTATTTGGAGAAACATGCCGCGTAGGCGGAATAGTGAAATTCCTCTTCCATTTCTTTATGGAAAAAGCGGTCTATCGCGCGGCTTTTCTCTTTTTCTCCGTCTGCTGTCAGTTTATCGACGACAGCTCTGCATATGCCGTGCATAAAAAGCCGCATTTCGGATGTGTCGTTCATATTTAAGATATTGTTAAGCCGCAGCTCCGCGCAGCGTATGATGCCGTCAAATGCGGCAAAGTCCGTATAATGATATAACATAGGTTACCTCCATAGATCCGATATAAAGTACATGAGTGCCGCCCAGGTATAAACGGAATAAAAGATGCCGTCGGCGTCTCTGCCGGTGCGCAGGATTACTTTCGTCTCTTCCTGCGTGAGCAGTTTGAAGCCATCGAAACATTCGCTGCCGACTGCGCCATCCTGTGACAGAACCGATAGGTCAGGCAGATGAACGACTGCACATACAAGCGCGTTGCTTTCATCCGTCATGCCCGGTGAGGAAAACAACAGCGGATTGACGATTGAAAGCGAATCCTTTTCCTGCAGACGGATGCCGGTTTCCTCCAGGATCTCCCGCCTGGCAGCAGTAAGGACGGGGGCGTTTGCCGCCGCATCTTCCGGGTCTAAAAGCCCGGCCGGAGGACTTAATAGAAACTGACCTGCCGGATAACGATATTCCTGTGTCAGAAGCAGCTTTGGTTCCTCATCCGCTGTTTTCAGGATCACGATACATGTTACGGCGTCCGGCAGCATCGTGCGAAAATCCGCATCGGATTTTATGGCAGCTAAATGCTCTAAAGATCTTCTGGTAGCATTGTAGTAATGTTTGTCCGTATCGTATTGCAGATCAAAGACGTTTAGAAATCTGGAAGAAAACAGAGGTTTTATATGTTCTTTTTTGATGATCGGTTTCATATCTGCGGCCTTTCTGAATAGAATCTGTCAGTATTTATTTGGTTAAAACACAGGCGCGCACAATATGGAGCCTGTGCGCGGTCTGTATCCTTATTGTAATATAGATTGTCTGAATTGGCAAATGTTCCCGCAGAAAAATCCTCCGGCAATTTCTGCAGGAGTCTGGTTCACACCCAAAAATATCATATCCACAACATTTTCTTCATATCCTGGGAATTTCTTTCGATATATATATCAAAGAAAAGCTGATTTGGCATGTTATGTAAAGAAGCTAACGAAAGATGTATGTTAGAAGGACTGACCAGAAGAATAAAGGAGGAAAATGATCATGACAGTAAATGGAGTAAGCGGAAGCGGCAACAGTATGGCGGCAGGAGCACCCGGCATGTCACAGGCATCCGATCCCGTCAGCAAAAATCTGCAGCGTCAGATAGCTGATACACAGAAACAATTGCAGGAACTTTCCGCAAACAAAGATCTAAGCAGTGAAGAGAAAATGAAGAAACGGCAGGAGCTGCAGAAAAAGATCAGCGATCTGAATATACAATTACGTCAGCATCAGATCGAACAGCGCCGGGCGAAACAGCAGGAGCAGGAATCTTTTGACGATATGCTCGGCGCAGGGCCCGGAGCCGCTAAAGGGAAGGCGAAAGAGCAGGGCGCCGGTATTTCTACGGCCAGCATGGAGGCAATGATCTCTGCGGATGCGGCAATGGGACAGGCGAAGGCCCAGGGCAGTGTGGCGACGAAAATGGAAGGAAGAGCCGGCGTATTAAAAGCGGAGATTGCTTTGGACGCAGCACGGGGCGGTGATGTGGAAGCAAAACAGGCAGAACTTGCCGATGTAGAGAAGACAGCTATGAATGCAGCGAGCGCGCAGATGAATTCTCTGGCGGAGGCAGATAAAGCTTTGGAGAACGCCGGAAAGACAGATGAGAGCACAACTGAGAAGAAGAAAGATGATGAAGAGGAAAAGACCGGTGAGGAAGGCAGAGAAGGAGAGGCAGACACGGTAGGAAATGCCGCGGCAGAAGATACGGCTGCAGCGCAGATCGCCCCTGTCGTGCACTATACGCCGGTAGACGTGCGCCTGTAGAATGCGGAAAGAAGGATGGGAAGAGATGTGGAATACGTCTCTTCCTTTTTTGCGTTCTGCAGGAAGGTCTTGCGGAAGGGCATTTTTGCTGTTTACGCTTATGGTTGTATTTTGGGCATAAATGTTTTATCATTAATTTCGGATAAAGCGGCAGGCTTGTAAAAAGGCAGTAAGCGATTCCGGAAACAAAAGCCGGGCCGCATGGAGGGAAGACAATGAAACATCTGTTGATCGTAGAGGATGATGCACAGAATAATCAAATGATCAGAGACTATCTGGAGAATCACGGCTATCAGTGTACACAGGCATTTTCAGGGAGTGAGGGGAAACTCCTTTTTTCCATGAACGAGTTTGATCTGGTTCTGCTTGATCTGATGCTGCCGGGTATTCCCGGAGAGGAATTGATTTCTCTTTTCGCACAAAAAGCACCTGTTATTGTATTGTCGGCCAAAAGCAGTCTGGAGAGCAAGGTAGACGTGCTTTCAGCGGGAGCGGAAGATTATATCTGCAAGCCGTTTGATCTGCCGGAACTTTTGGTAAGGATTCAGGTGCAGCTGCGCCGACGGGACAGGAAGACGGAAGAACAGCAGGCGGAGGGAGTCGTTTATCGCTATAAAGAATGGGTGCTGAATCCTGATACGCAGGAAATGACGGCAGCAGGGGAAGCGGTAGAGTTGACGAAACACGAATTCCTGATTCTGGAACTTTTCATCAGGAATCCCAGACGAGTGTTTTCCAAACAGATGATCTATGAATATGCATGGGGAGAAGAATATCTGGCAGAAGACAAAACAATTAACGTTCATATCAGTAATATCCGTGCAAAACTGAAAGAAAGCGGGACAGATGCATATATCCAGACCGTGTGGGGGATCGGCTTTAAACTGGTTTAGCTGCCGGTAAATCCGAAATGAATCCTAAGATATCAACTTTAATCTTTCTTAAACTTTTCTAAGCACTTTTTAAAACTCCCGATATTAAAATCGTGATCATAAGGTAAGTTGCTGAAAAGCAGATATACTTACCCTGAGAATGGAGGATTAGCGTGATAAATAAATTTTTCACACGCAAATTTGTGCCTGCGTCCAAATCCGCAGGTTACGGAAAGGCATGGTTTTAAGATGAAGAATGAGTTTGTTGTGGAAACTACGGCGCTTACCAAAGCGTATAAAGGAAAGATGGCAGTAGACCATATTGACTTGAAAGTACGGGATGGCGCTATTTATGGTTTTATCGGCAGGAATGGAGCAGGGAAATCCACTACATTGAAAATGATATGCGGACTGGCCAGGCCGACGGAAGGTGATATCCGGATTTTTGGCAGAAAAGCGGACGATCCGATGTGTGCAAGACGGATCGGTGCGCTGATCGAATCGGCAGGACTCTATCCCAATATGAGTGCAAGGCAGAATATGATCATGAAGGCAAGATGCCTGGGACTTGCGGATGAAAAAAGCATAGACAGGGCACTTGCCATAACGGGACTTGCCGATGTCGGGAAGAAGAAAATAAAACATTTTTCCATGGGTATGAAACAGCGTCTCGGGATCGCACTCGCATTGCTTGGCAATCCCGATCTGCTCATATTGGATGAGCCGATCAATGGTCTGGATCCGGAAGGAATCCGGGAGATCAGGCAGTTAATTCTGGATTTAAATGAGGAAGGAAAGACTTTTATTATCAGTTCGCATATTTTGGGAGAACTCAGCAGGATTTCCACACATTATGGAATAATTAAGGAAGGGAGCCTGATAGAGCAGGTAAGCAGAGAGAGTCTGGAGAAAAAGTGTAAAGATTATTTCCAAATAGAAGTAGATGATACAAAACGTGCGTTATCTATTGTTATGGAGCATGAACCGGGTATACAGGCGGAAGTATGCGATAAACATATCATACGGTTCTATCATATCAAAGACGGGGCCGGGCTGAACAGGATTTTATTGGAGAATGGGCTGAAGCTTTATGCTTCCGGCTTTCATCATATGGATCTGGAAGAGTATTTTCTGAACCGGATGGACTGCATGGATACTGAGAAGAAGGAGGAAGGGGAAAATGCTTAATTTACTGCGTATGGATCTTTATCGATTAATGAGGAGCAAGGCGTTCTATATTTGTCTGGGGTTTCTGCTTACGACAGTCTTTCTGTGTTATGGGATGCTGTTTCTGGTCGGCACGCCCAAGGGGCAGGAAACTGCACCAAAGATCGGCATGGGGGCGCTTGTGGAGACGGGAGGAGACACTTCCATTCTGGACGGCATGGATTTCATTGAGATGATCAGAAAAAGCTGTATGGATGGGGGCGCTTATCATCTTGTTTTCGGAATCCTGACGGCGATATTTGTCTGTACGGATTTCCACAGCGGTTTTGTGAAAAATATTATGACGCTGCACAGGAAACGCTGGAAATATGTCAGCAGTAAACTGCTTACAATGGGAATTGCGGATCTTTTTTATCTGGCAGTCTGCTTCGGATTCGGGGCAGTGATGAATCTGCTTTTTCACCATATGGTGCCCTTTGGCGAGTGGAGAGACATCCTGTTCTATCTATCATGGGCCTGGCTGATTAATATGGCGTTTGCAGCGCTGATCATTATGCTGTGCGTGTTTACAAAGAATATGGCGGCAGGCGTGTCTATGGCCGTGGTGCTTAGCTGCGGACTCGTTGTGATGCCGTTAGCAGGTATCACAGGCTTGTTCAATGCGGATGGCTGGTTTCCATATACGCTGTATTATAATATTTCTTCCGGCCCTTCTTTTTACAGCATGCCGGCTGATCTGAAAGTGTATGCGGTAGGATTTGTCTTTATCATAGTATATACAGTATCATCTGTTATTTTTGTGACGAAACAGGATGTGTAAGAATAATCAAAAGGCAATAGGGGAGAAAAATATTAAATGTGGATTATTGTTTTTGGATTGGCTGTTATCTGCGTCGGCAGTATTGTTGTATTATATATCCAGCTATGTCTGAATATCCGATATCTTAAAAAGCAGTTGGAAGAGATTGAGAGAGGAAGTCATATAGAGCTGACGGTAAACAGCCGTAATAAAGGATTGCTGGCACTTTGCATAATATTAAATCGTGTTTTAATACAAAAAGACAAGAGCCACATGCAATATGAGAAAGAAGAAAAACTGCTGAAACAAAATATCAGAGGACTCGCACATGATATCCGGACGCCGCTTACGGGCGCCGCAGGATATATACAGCTTGCAGGAGAATGCGGGATGACTGATGCCGATAAGCGGGATCATTATCTGGATACAGCGAAGAACCGGTTGGCGGAATTGGAAGATATGCTGGAAGAGATGTTTTTATATACAAAGCTGACAGCAGAGGATTTTGCGCTTACAACGAAAAGAATACAGGTGTTATATGTTTTGAGCGACTGCTTATTGGGACTTTATGCCAGATTTGAGGAAAAGGGGATTTCACCGCAGATACAATTTGAACAGGAACCCTTTTCCGTGTTGGCGGATGAAGAAGCATTGCGGCGTATTTTTCTGAACCTGATCCAGAATGCGCTTATTCATGGGAGCGGCGATCTGTACATTACACAGAAAGGTAATACGCTGGTCTTTGAAAATGATATTCCTGAAGGAGATCTGCCCAAGCCTGAAAGAATGTTTGATCTGTTTTACAAAGGGGAATCGGCCCGCAGGAAAGGATCCTCCGGGCTGGGTCTTTTTATTGTAAAGGAACTGATGATGCGGATGGGCGGCGAAGCCGCGGCGGAGATCACGGCGGATGCGAAGCGGCTGAGGGTGGTACTGTGTTTTATACAATGATAATCTTTCATTTTTGATATTTTATAAAAGACCGCAAAAATACCCCCGCCGAACCTTACGGACCCGGCGGGGGTAATATCATTTTCTGCTTAGTCTTTTACTTTAAAAATTTTATCAATAACCGTAATGAAGATCGTTCCCAGAACGATAGTTACCAGAAAACCCAAGCCGACGCGGATAAGCAGCATCATAAAGCTGTGGCTTTCATTCCATGTGTCGTTGATACAGTAAAATACGCCTTCCGTATCGACATCATACTCGTCGCAGAGAGCAGAGATACTGGGAAGAATCTGTCCGTTTACGGCAGATTTCCTTCCGACCGGAAGGGCGGTCTGTTTGCCGCTTTTTATTTTGCGGGCATCGTCTGCGGACATCTGTGCCAGAATATAGGATTCATCCGGAAGAGCAACTAAAAAGTATTCTCCGTATTCACCGAAGACATCCAACGCCATATTGGTTACATCAGCGCGTTTCGTCTGGCCGCCCCTTCGGGTTTTCCGGTAAGCGGAAACCCATGAATGGCGGGTGCCGTATCCGGTAGGGATAATGTCTGTCGGTTCGATCGTTACGTAACTTGTCTGCCAGGTGTCCTCCCATGTCTGTGCATCTTCGATACGCGGGATATCGTCAGCGGCAGGAAGGCCGATAAAATCTTCGGGCAGGCCGTCTTCTGTCATGGATAATGTGACAGGCTCTTCTTTGCCGCGCAGAATCGATTCGAGGCTGAGACTTTTGACAGTCAGGACAGCGATGACCAGAGCTGCGATAACCGATACAAATTCCAGAAATTTTACAAATTTCGATTTCATGCTAATCCTCCATACAATCAGTTATTGGGCTGATTTTTAACTTAATTCATATTCCTTTCCCAGGATTCCAGTAAAGGCCGGAACGGGTCAAGGTCGAATGTATGATATTCCTGCGGACATTCTTCGCCCCGGACCTGTAGAAAATCAGTAATTTCTACAAGCTGTTTACTGCAGTGCGGGCAGCTGAAAACGGTCAGCCTGCAGGCACGCTGGCCGGTCGGAATCTGTTCTTTGCTCATGATCGGGTGCATATTCCGCAGAAGAAATTTCTCCGGGTCGGCATAGTGCTTGCCGAAGTGGACCGGGATCAGAAACAGATAAGGATAATGGGAAGTCTTTTCCGCGGCTGCTTTACAATGGATGCAGGTAATCTGGCCCTTTTTTTCCCGAAGCAGGGTTTTGATGAAGGAAGCGGCCCACCATAAAGCAACGATGATAACGATCCCGACAATTATGACCGGTAGATATTCAGTCAGGATCATCCCTGCATTCTCCCTTCTGCGTTTGCTTTGGCGGCAAGAAGAAGTTCAACGAATGCATCGGCTTTCGATACGGCTTCTGCGCCGATACCTGATTTTAAGTTCACCATTTTGTTGGTCAGCAGCGTATACATGGTGATCTTTTTGCCATCTACATAGAAGACGAAACGGACGCCGGTCATCGTCGAAGCGAACGTTTTCGGTTCGGTGATTCTTTTGGCATTGAAGATCTGAATTTTCTTCGGGTTGTAGGCGGAAATGAATCCGATTATTCCGTTTGCCACATCAATGTAAAGTATGCCTGCTCTTCCTGTAAAGGAACTGTTGAACTGATAAGGCAAGGAACTGATTTTTTTCGCGGTGCGTTTGACAAATATGTTTGTCAGTCCGCCCCAGGCGATCAACATTAACAGTGCGATCCAGATAAAGAAGCCGAAGGCGATCGCTAACGGAAGAAAGACATCCAGACGGAACGGCGGAGTGACCAGGCAGACGATCAAAGAACCCCCAAACGGCAGGCCGATTGCCAGGCCCAAAACAAGCAGGAAGAAAAAACTTCCGTATTTTTCAAATTTTTCGGTTTCAAATTCTTTCATGGCAGATATTCTCCTTTTTGTATTTTTATAATAATATGTATGTATCCGGCGCCTCATTTACCCCTTCGGAATGTAAAAAAGGTATCTATGAGAAACGCCCTTGTCATTATAGCATTTTTGCAGTATTACGGCAATCTGAAAATGTAATTTCCATCCAATTCTTAACAGCGGTAAACAATGCATGGCAGCAGGATTTGAATTGACATTCCGTACCTTCATGTTACAATAAAAGAAACAGGTAAAAAATGACGAAAAATGTTGTTTTTTTTACCAAAAAGAACAGGAGTGCGGAAATGAAAGATGTGAAGATCTTAGAGATCAAACAGAGTGTTTTTGCAGATAATGACAGACAGGCGGATATGCTGCGCCGGGAACTGAAAGAAAAAGGCGTGTTTTTGCTGAATCTGATGTCTTCGCCCGGCGCCGGCAAGACAACTACGTTACTGCGGACCATTGAGGCTTTGCAGGGGAAACTGAAGATCGGCGTCATGGAGGCGGATATCGACTCAGATGTGGATGCCAGAACGATTGCAGAATCGGGCGTTAAAGTGATACAGCTTCATACCGGCGGTATGTGTCATCTGGATGCGGAAATGACAAAGCAGGGACTTGAGGGACTGGATACGGGGGATGTGGAACTGGCGATCCTTGAAAATGTGGGGAATCTGGTCTGTCCGGCGGAATTTGATACGGGAGCATCAAAAAATGCGATGATCCTGTCCGTGCCGGAGGGGGACGATAAACCGTTAAAATATCCTCTGATGTTTTCGGTCTGTGACGTAGTGCTGATCAATAAGATCGATGTTGTGCCCTATTTTGATTTTGACATGGATAAGTGCAGGGAATATATCCATATGCGCAATCCGAAGGCAGAAATCATCCCAATCTGCGCAAAGACCGGAGAAGGGATCGCACAGTGGGCAAAATGGCTGGAGACGGAGACACGGAAATGGCGTGAGGAGTAGAAGCCGATAAATTCTTTACTGGTAAAACACGATTAAGATGGAAAATAAAACGTAAGGGAGGAAGATATGGGGAGAAAACTGGACAAAGAACTGTATCCGGATTATGTCTATCCGGAACATAAGGCGGATCATGACGAACCTGTCAGAGAGAGTATTGTCAAACTCGGAAAAATGATGACGGACAGAATTCCGCAGAAGCTGGGGATCAAGAAGATCACACAGGATGATCCGGAGTATTGGGGACTGGCCGGCGTGCTGACCGATGAAGAAGCGGAGATCGCTTTAAAAATGGGTGTAAGGAAGCCGAAGACGCTGCGGGAAATGGTAAGTCTTACCGGGATGCCGGAGAAGGAACTGGAGGCAAAACTGCAGGAGATGTCCGTTAAGGGAATTCTGGAATATAACTGGGAGAACCCGGCGCATGAGAAGCAGTATGTGCTGCCGATGTTCGTACCGGGGGCGGCGGAATTCTTCAATATGAACAGCGCCGTTATGGCAAAGAATCCGGAAGTCAGCCTGTTTTTTGAGCATATGTCGAGACTGCCGCTTGAGCATGTCACGCCGTTTGTCAGCGAGGGCGGAAACGGGATCGGTATGCATGTTATTCCGGTGGAAAAAGCAATCGAGATGGAAAATGAGTCGATCGATCTGGAACATATTTCTTACTGGCTGACCAAATATGAGGGAAAATACGCGGCAAGTCCGTGTTCCTGCCGGCGTTCCAGACTGACGCACGACGAGGGCTGCGGAGACGATCCGGAAGGCTGGTGCATCGCGGTAGGCGATATGGCGGATTATGTCGTGGAAACGCAAAAGGATGGACGCTATATTACGAGAGAAGAGGCGCTGGATATTTTCAGGCAGGCGGAAGATAACGGTTTCGTACATCAGATTACCAACATCGATGGCGCCAATAAGATTTTCGCCATCTGCAACTGTAATGTAAACGTATGCTACGCGCTGCGTACTTCCCAGCTTTTCAATACGCCGAATATGTCACGTTCGGCCTACATAGCGAAAGTGGATAAGTTAAAATGCGTGGCCTGCGGCAAGTGTGTGGAAGTCTGCCCGGCCGGTGCGGTGAAATTGGGACAGAAGCTGTGTAAAAAGGATGGCAGTGAGGTAACGTATCCGAAAATGCCGCTTCCGCAGGAGCAGAAGTGGGGAGAGCATATGTGGACGCACAATTACCGGGACGTTAACAGGATCAACTGTTACGATACCGGTACGGCGCCGTGTAAAACAGCCTGCCCGGCCCATATTGCGATACAGGGATATTTACAGCTTGCCAAAGAAGGACGCTATGCGGAAGCGCTTGCCCTGATCAAAAAGGATAACCCGCTGCCGGCGATCTGCGGACGCATCTGCAACAGGCGGTGTGAGGATGCCTGTACCCGTGCGACTTTGGATGAAGCGGTTGCGATCGATGCGGTGAAGCGTTTTGTTGCGGAGCAGGATCTGCACGAAAAGACCCGTTATATTCCGAAACCGACCGTTCCTTCCTTAAAAGGACATTTTGACGAAAAAATAGCGATCATCGGCGCCGGACCGGCAGGCCTTTCCTGTGCCTATTATCTGGCGGATAAAGGGTATAAACCGACGATCTTTGAGAAAAACGCAAAACCCGGCGGCATGCTGACCTATGGGGTGCCTTCCTATAAACTGGAAAAAGATCTGATCCAGGCCGAAGTAGATGTGATCACCGCTATGGGCGTTGAGATCCGGTATGGCGTAGAGGTCGGTAAGGATGTTACGATCGAGGATCTCCGTAAAGATGGCTATAAGGGATTCTATATTGCGATCGGCTGTCAAAGCGGCAGGAAGCCGGGCATTCCCGGCGAGGATGCGCAGGGCGTTTATACGGCTGTGGAATTTCTGCGGGAAGCCGGAGAAAAGGAAGCGTTTGCGCTTGGCGGCGAAGTAGTTGTGATCGGCGGCGGCAATGTGGCTATCGATGCGGCAAGGACTGCAACACGCTGCGGACAGGGCAGGGTATCCATGTTCTGTCTGGAGAGCCGGGACGAGATGCCTGCCAGCAGAGAGGAAATTCTGGAAGCTTCGGAAGAGAAAGTCGTTATAGGCAACGGCTGGGGGCCAAAGGAGATCCTCACGGAAAACGGAAAAGTAACAGGGATCGTATTTAAAAAATGTACCCGTGTGTTCGATGAAAATCATCGGTTTGCACCGTTATATAACGAAGATGATACGATGACCGTGCCCTGTCAGAATGTCATTTTCAGCGTAGGACAGGGAATCTTCTGGGGAGATCTTTTGAAGGGAACCAAAGTGGAACTTCGTCCAAACGGCGGCGCGGTTGCGGATAAACTGACATACCAGACTGCGGAACCGGATATTTTCGTGGGCGGCGACGTTTATACCGGACCGAAATTTGCCATCGATGCGATTGCGGCAGGACGGGAAGGCGCTGTTTCCCTGCACAGGTTCGTACAGGAACACTGTACGCTGACGATCGGCCGAAACAGAAGGGATTTCATAGAACTGGATAAAGAAGATATCTTTATTGCAGGCTATGACAACACCGACAGGCAGAGGCCTGAGCGGGCAGAGGAAGCGCAGCTTCGTTCCTTCCGTGATCTGTCCCATACATTGACGGAAGAACAGGTCAAAGCGGAAACGTCCCGCTGTCTTTCCTGCGGTGCGTCCGTGGTCGATCCGAATAAGTGTATCGGATGCGGACTTTGTACGACGAAGTGTGTATTTGACGCCATTTCTCTTCACAGAGAACTGCCGGGCTGCTCCGAAATGGTGAAATCGGAGGATAAGCTGAAAGTGATCCTTCCGAATATGATCAAGCAGTCCATAAAGGTCAAATTCGCGAAAAAGAAGGATTGATGAGGTAAGTTATGCACGAACTGGGAGTTGTATTTCACATTATGGATACAGTGGAAAAGACAGCTGTGGAAAACGGGGCCGAAGGCATCTCCAAAGTGGTATTGGAACTTGGCGAAGTGTCTACGGTCATAGAGTCTTATCTGCAGAACTGCTGGAAGTGGGCGGTGAAGAAGCGGGAACTGTTTGTACAGGCGGAACTCGTCGTGGAAACGCTTCCTGCTGTCACATACTGCGAAGGATGCGGGAAGACTTATCCCACCGTGGAATACGGAAAAATATGCCCCCACTGTAAAAGTCCGGATACCTGGCTTTTACAGGGGAGTGAGTGCAATATTAAAGAAATAGAAGTGTATTAAGTGCAGGAGACATACGCGGGACGCAGCGGCGGACGGGCAGCGGAAAAAGATTTCTGCTGAAGGGCCCTCTAAAAACGCCGGTGCTTGGTGAGGTTTTTTCGAACCTAGCATCCGCTGCGTTTTTAATGGAGCGGGAGCGTGCCTCGAAGCAGAAACTTTTTCCGCTGCCTGCCCGCCGCTGCGTCCCGCGTATGTCGGAAAGAGAGGGAGAGATAATGATTTTTCAAATTTATGATGGAAGAACCATCTGGCAGATTCTTGGCTGGGTTATGGTGTTCGCAGGACTGATCCTCATGAACGAGATTGCCAGACGTTCCAAACTCGGAGGGGGCATCTGCTTTTTCGGGATTCCGGCGGTGCTGACGGTTTATTTTATTTCCATTTATGTGGGCGCGGCGCGCGGATCGGAATGGGCTTTAAATAACCAGACTTATGTACATATGAACAGCTGGTTCCATTATGCCAAGCTTTATGCGGCATTGGCAGGCTGTATCGGTTTTATGATCATTAAATATCACTGGGGGAAACTGGGAAAATCCCATGCCTTTAAAGTATTTCCCTTTGTCATTGTTGCCATTAATATCCTGATCGCCGTAGTATCCGATTTTGAATCTGTGATCAGAGGCGGCAGCATCATGGGCGGCTGGTGGAAATCTTCCGAAGGCGTATGGCTTTACGGCGGCTGGTGGAATATTTTAAACGGTATTGCCGGAATTTTGAATATTCTCTGCATGACAGGCTGGTGGGGAATCTATTCATCCAAAGATAAGAAAGATATGTTATGGCCGGATATGACATGGTGCTTTATTCTGGCTTATGATATCTGGAACTTCCAGTATACTTATTTGAATCTGCCTACGCATGCATGGTACTGCGGTTTTGCGCTGCTGCTGGCGCCTACGGTTGCCAATGCGCTCTGGAATAAGGGCGGGTGGATCCAGAACCGTGCCAATACATTGGCGTTATGGTGTATGTTTGCGCAGGTATTTCCGTTATTTCAGGATAGAAGCCGTTTTACGACCGTATCTTCGGTATACGGGGCAGGCGGCGCGGCAGCGGCGTTTGGCGAAACGATGCCTGCGTCAGCCAATCCTGCGGCACAGGGAGTTATTTCCGTACTTTCCATAGCGGTCAATATTGCAGTATTTGCAGTCATCATGATGAGAGCGAAGAAGCAGAAAAAGAATCCGTATACAAATGAGATCTTTACGGATCAGAAAGATTTTGAGCTTGCGATGAACAGGGCGGAATAAAATAGAAGTGATTCTGTCCGGAACCATATGGAACAGCAGAGCGGGATAGGGGAGCCTATTCCGCTTTTTGCGTCATGCCATTCTCATTCCGCCATTGTCTCGGGGAAACGCCATATACATTTTTGAAGGCTCTGGAAAAGTGCAGTCCGTTCGGATAACCGACCGCATTGCCGATATCGCCGACGGAAAGCTTTGTCAGCTTTAACAGTTCGGTCGCTTTGGTCATACGGTAGGAAATCAGGAAGTCCTGCGGCGATTTTCCGGTGTTTTCCCGGAATATCTTGCCGAAATAGCTTCTGTTTAAGCCGCAGGAAGTTGCAATGTCTTCCACGGAAATATCATTCTGGAAATTCTGTTCGATAAAAGAAAAGGCTTCTTTGATGTAAAAGTCCCGCAGACTGTTTCCCTTGCCGATCTGTGTCGATGTAGAAGCTCGGACGAAACTGTCAATGAACAGATAAAGGTGTCCGATCAGATGGAAAGGCGATTCGTCTTTGTGGTTTACAATATATAGCATCTCATTTTTCATTATTTCCGCAATATCTTTATAGCGTGCTTTATAGATCGGGGAATCCAGGCTTAAACCGGCCAGTTCTACGGTCTCTTTGGCGCGCAGTCCGTCGAATTCAATCCATACATACTCCCACGGTATATCATGGTCTGCGATATAAGTGCATATCTGATGTGGAAAAAGCATAAAACCCTGTCCGCTCTTTACCTGATAGGTTATCGATTCTCCTTTGGTGTTGTCGGCATAAAGCGTCCCTGTTCCGGAGAGGCAGTAATGGAAAAGGTAGTGGTTTCTGGCGGCCGGTCCGAAGGAATGGGATGGGTCACATTGCTCCCAGCCAAACTGGTAGAGTCCCAGATCAACGAAATTTTCACTTGGGAAAACGGAAAAAATGACTTCACTCATAAACAGGGGAACCTCCGCTGTGTCCTATGGATTTTGCTGCTGCTTTATCAGATAAAAGCGGATGAAGGCGGTACCCGTCCCTGCTTTTATTCCGACACAGTTCATTATATACCATAAATATACCAAAATGCTAGATGAATTCAATGAAATGACATAAAAACAGCATAAAGGCATAAAATGTATAAAATAGAGCTATTTATCGGTAGCATAAGGATATGTTACAATGTTTTCACAAAGAAAGGGAAGGAGATAGTTTATGGAAAGGAAAAGAAAAAAATACTTGGAACTGTCATTATGCTGTGTGGCAGCAGCCATGACGGTTCAGGGATGCGGCGCTTCTTCGGACAGTCAGAAAATCGAGATTGAAATTGTTCAGTATAAACCGGAAGCGGCGAATTACTTTAAGGTGGTAGAAGAAGAATTCAATGCAACGCATGACGATATTCACCTGACGATCAGTTCTCCCAACGATGCAATGACGATTTTGAAAACAAGATTTATCAGGGAGGATTATCCTGATATTATAGGGATCGGCGGCGATATCAACTATTCCTATTTTGTGGATGCACAGATCCTTACGGATGTTTCGGATTATGAGGGCATAAAGGATATCAATCAGGGATATCTGGATATTGCGGAATCACTGGAACTTGTTCCCGTCGACGGAACATACATACTGCCGTATGTAGCCAATGCTGCAGGAATTCTTTATAACAGGGATATGTTTGCGGAACATGGATGGCAGATTCCCGAAACATGGGATGAGCTTATGGCACTGTGTGAAGAGATCCAGGCGGAAGGGATCCTGCCGTTTTATTTTGGATTCAAGGATACATGGACTTGTCTGGCGCCCTGGAATGCTATGGCTGTGGCGCTTGCACCTGCCGATACGGCCAAACAGGTCAACAAGGGACAGACAACGTTTACGGACGAATACAGGGAACTATCGGAAAAATATCTGGCCCTTCTGCCTTACGGACCGGATGACCCGTTCGCTTACAGCTATAATGATGCCTGTACGGCTTTTGCAAGAGGAGAAGCGGCCATGTATGCAATCGGAAGTTACGCAACGCCGCAGATTCTGTCCGTTAATCCGGATTTGAATATTGATTCTTTTGTTATGCCGGCTTCAAACGATAAGGAGAGCAGAACCTTAAACTCCGGTATCGACCTGGGATTCTGTGTGATGGACGGATGCGAGAATAAAGAAGCTGCTTATGAAGTTCTGGATTTCCTTTACGCAGATGAAAACATACAGAAATACATTGATGCACAGAATGCAGTACCCTGCAAAACGGGAGACTTCCAGTTATCTTCCATGCTCGATGGCATGCTGTCGTTTATTGAGGCGGGCAATATGACGGATTATCAGGATCATTACTATCCTTCCGAAATGGCTGTAGATGCACAGCTTCAGACCTTCTTGCTTGAGCAGAACGTAGATGCATTCCTGTCCAAATTTGACACGGACTGGCAGCGCTATAACAGAGACATTATTCGTATGGTGAAAGCATATGAAGAAAATAACACGGAGGCAGAGAATTATGAAAAATGAAAATGATAGAAAACGAACCTTTATACTGATCACGATTCCGATTCTGGCATTATTTATCTGTTTCAATACCATTCCGTTAATACGCGGCGTCATATACAGTTTTACCAATTTCAAAGGCTTCGGTAAGTATGATTGGGTCGGATTCAGAAACTATGTAGATCTCTTTTCTGACGGACGTGTCGGTAAATCTTATTTATTCACGATCAAACTGGCTGTTGTAACGACGATCGTTGTCAATGTGCTCAGTCTGATCCTGGCGCTTGGATTAAACAGTAAGATCCGTGCAAAAGGTTTTTTCCGCGGCGCGTATTTTCTGCCGAATATATTAGGCTCACTCGTTGTCGGTTATATTTTTAACTACTTCTTTACTTATATCCTTCCGGCTTTAGCGGATATGGCCGGTATCGATTCGTTAAAGGGAAGCATTTTATCCAATCCGAACAGGGCGTGGATCGGTATTATGATCGTGTGTGCATGGCAGGCGATCGCGATGAATACGATCATCTATATTTCCGGTTTACAGACGGTGCCTGAAGATGTATACGAGGCGGGCGGTTTGGACGGCGCTACGGGATGGAAACAGTTCAAATATTTGACCTTCCCGCTTATTATACCGTTTTTCTCGATCAATATGGTGCTCTGCGTGAAAAACTTCCTGATGGTGTTCGATCAGATCATGGCCCTGACAAAAGGCGGCCCTGCACAGAGTACGGAGTCTATTTCCTACTTAATTTATAACAATGGTATGTCGGGCGGACAGTTCGGCTTCCAGAGTGCGAACGCAGTCGTATTCTTTATCGTCATTGTGGCTATTTCTGTTGCGCAGATGAAATTTTCCGGGTCAAAGGAGGAGCAGTTATGAAAAACACAACAACCGCAGTCAAACCAAACAAGACCGCAATGGTGCTTTTGATACTCGGTCTTTCCACGATCATTTTCCCGCTGTATATGACGATCGTCATTGCGTTCAAGCAGCCTTCGGAAATGACGAACAGCATAAGCGGCATTTTATCATTGCCCAAAGCATGGAGTCTTAACAATTTCAGGGAAGCAATGGAAGTGACGGATTTCTGGAACTCCCTGCGCAACAGTATGGTGATCTCCGTACTTACCGTTGTACTTTCCATTATCCTGCATTCTTTAATGGGATATACTTTAGGAAGAAATAAGAAAAGCAAGGTTTACAATTTCATTTATCTGTTTATTGTCAGCGGTATGTTCGTGCCCTTTGCGATCCTGATGATGCCGCTTGCCAAACAGACGGCAGAGCTTGGACTTGCAAACTGGTTTGGTGTCATTTTATTATACGTCGTATTCTATATGCCGATGAATGTTATGCTTTACTCTGGTTATCTGACGAATATTCCGTTAGCGCTGGAAGAAGCGGCAAGAGTAGACGGCGCTTCCACGTGGCGGACTTACTGGAAGATCATTTTTCCGATCATGAAGCCGATGCATGCAACCGTTGCAGTCATTACGGCGTTAGCAGTATGGAATGACGTCATGACGCCTCTGGTTATTATGGCAGGTTCTTCACAGAATACGCTGCCGCTTGCACAGCTGAACTTCCAGTCGCAGTTTGGAACCAATTACAATCTGGCATTTGCTTCGTACTTATTGTCGCTGATTCCGATCCTGATCTTCTATCTGGTATGCCAGAAACAGATTTTGAACGGAGTCGTAAACGGAGCGGTTAAGTAATAATGATAGAGTATGAAAAGGATTAGAGTAAATTATGGCAATACAATATCAACCTGAAAAACGGATATTTACATTAATTACAAAGCATACGACATATCAGATGCAGGTGGATGCGTTTGGGTTTTTGCTGCACCTGTATTATGGAAAGCGCATAGCGGGAGATCTGGATTATCTGCTTCCTTATTACGACAGAGGATTTTCCGGCAGTCCGTCGGATGCGGAAAACAACAGGACATATTCGCTTGATGTACTGCCGCAGGAATATCCGGTGCTTGGCGTAGGAGATTACCGAAACAGCGCGCTCATTCTGCGTGATGCGGATGGCTGTGAATGCTGTGATCTGCGTTATGTGCGTTATGAGATGAAAAAAGGGAAGTACGGACTGACGGCTCTGCCGGCAGTCTTTGCTTCCGACCATGAAGCAGAGACGCTGGAGATCGTGCTGGAAGATGCGGTAAATAAGGTACAGGTACGTCTTTTATACGGCGTGCTTGCCAAAGAAGATATTATTACGAGAAGCGCGGTGATTATCAATAAAGGCAGCAGGGAAGTTGTTGTAGAAAAAGCCGCCTCAGCCTGTCTGGATTTCCTAAGCGGCGATTATGACCTGATCAGTTTCTATGGAAGGCATACGATGGAACGGAACCTTCAGCGTACACAGATCGCACACGGCAGTTTTTCCATTGGAAGCCGCAGGGGGACGTCCAGTCATCAGTACAATCCGGCGGTCATCCTTGCGAAGAAAGATACAACGGATGAGACAGGCGGCTGCTACGGCATGATGTTTGTTTACAGCGGGAATTTTTCATTTGAAGCGGAAAAGGACCAGTTCGGACAGACAAGGGCGATCATGGGTTTGGCGCGCGAACAGTTTCATTATCCGTTAAAAAAGAACGAGAAGATCGTCGTGCCGGAGACGGTGCTGTGCTATTCGGATAAAGGTTTCTCGGGACTGTCCAAGATCTATCACCGCTGTATCAGAGAACATATCTGCCGGGGAAAGTACGTAAAGACAAAACGTCCGCTCCTGTTAAACAGTTGGGAAGCCGCATATTTTAATATTGACGGGGATACTATATGCCGTCTGGCGAAAGATGCTGCCGACCTTAATCTGGACATGATCGTTATGGACGACGGCTGGTTTGGCAAAAGAGAAGACGATAACAGCGGTCTTGGAGACTGGCATTTCAATGAGCAGAAAATGGGATGCACATTACAGGAATTGACTGAAAAGGTTAATAAATTGGGCGTTAAATTCGGCATCTGGATCGAACCCGAGATGGTTTCGGAAGACAGTGATCTATATCGGGAACATCCGGACTGGGTGCTTTGCTTTCCGGGTAGAAAAGCGGTCCGCTGCAGAAATCAGCTTGTTTTGGATTTCTCCAGAGAGGATGTAAGAAAATTAATTTTCGAACGAATATGCAGCCTGTTGGATCAGGGAAACATAGCTTATGTGAAATGGGATATGAATCGAAGCATCGCAGATGTTTATTCAGGAGAAAATGCACCGGGAAAAGTGACATATGATTATATGCTGGGTGTTTATGATTTCCTGGAAAAGCTGATAAAAAGATATCCGGAAATCCTGATAGAAGGATGCAGCGGCGGAGGCGGAAGATTTGATGCGGGGATGCTGTATTATACGCCGCAGATCTGGTGCAGTGACAATACGGATGCGGCGGACAGGCTGCGGATCCAATACGGTACGTCCTTCTTCTATCCGGCATCGACTATCGGCGCTCATGTGTCGGCGGCGCCCAATCATCAGACCGGACGAAATATCAGCCTGCATACGAGAGGCATCGTAGCGATGGCGGGAACATTCGGATACGAACTTGATCCGGGATTGCTTTCGGAAGAAGAAAAAGAAGAGATCCGGGAACAGGCCGGCCGGTATAGACAGTATGAGGATTTGATCAGAGAAGGGATGTATTACCGTTTGTCTGATCCGTTTGAAGCTCCTTATGCGGCCTGGATGTTTGTTTCGGAGGATCGGGATACGGCGCTGTGCAGCATAGTCATATTGGAAAATCACAGCAATCCGCCCATTCACTATGTGAAATTAAGAGGACTGGATAAGGATGCAGTCTATGAAGATAAAGAGAGCGGAAAACGCTATTACGGCTCCGCACTCATGGAAGCGGGACTGCCGATGCCGCTGGTAAAAGAAGATTATCCGGCATGGCAGATGATTTTTACGCGTGTAACGGGGATTTGATAGATAAATGAGGGGAACGGAAGGCCATTTCGGCTTTTCGTTCTTTCTCCGCATAGGAGCTGACGACAGGTATGAAAAAAGGATAGGAAGGGTATTTGTATATGAAAAAGGCAGAAAAAGAGCAGGAATTGACATATAGAAGACGTTTTGAACGGCACATGGAGGAATTGCGGTGGCTCTACATGGAATTGTATGACAACAGTTCCATGTATGCGGAATTATGCGATCACCTATACAGTTTTTATCTGGAAAGGAAACCCGGCCTGAAGTCGCTTGATAAGAAGCGGGAAGAACATGCCGGCTGGTATAAGAAGAATGATATGCTCGGCATGATGCTCTATATTGATAACTTTGCAGGAAATTTACAGGGCGTAAAAGATAAATTAGACTATCTGAAAAAATGTAATGTCAACTATATTCATCTGATGCCCTTTCTGGATACGCCAAAAGGACGGTCGGATGGCGGATACGCAGTAGCCGATTTCCGGAAAGTGCAGCCGGAACTCGGCACAATGGAAGATTTGGAAAAACTGACAGCTGCCTGCCGTAAGGAGGGTATCAGTGTCTGTATGGATTTTGTCATGAACCATACTTCGGAAGATCATGAGTGGGCCAGGAGAGCCAGACAGGGAGAGGGCGAATATATGAGCCGCTATTTCTTTTTTGACAATGATGCGGTTCCTGCCGAATATGAAAAAACGGTTCCCCAGGTGTTTCCGACAACCGCACCGGGCAACTTCACATGGCTTCCGGAAATCTCGCATTATGTGATGACCTCTTTTTATCCGTACCAGTGGGACCTGAATTATCAGAATCCGAGAGTCTTTAATGAGATGATGTATAATTTCCTGTTTCTGGCCAATAAAGGAATCGATATCATGCGCATCGATGCGGTTCCCTACATCTGGAAAGAACTGCATACACAATGCAGGAACTTAAAGCAGGTGCATACGATCGTGCGTATGGTGCGCATGATCTGTGAGATCGTCTGTCCGGGAGTGCTGCTGCTTGGAGAAGTGGTGATGGAGCCGCAGAAAGTCGTGCCGTATTTCGGCACGCTGGATAAGCCGGAGTGCCATATGCTCTATAATGTAACGACAATGGCGACAACATGGCATAGCGTTGCCACAAGGGATGTCAGTTTATTAAAAAAACAACTTGATATTGTCAGTGCGCTGCCAAAGGAATATGTCTTCTTAAATTATCTGCGCTGTCACGATGATATCGGCTGGGGACTGGATTATGAGACACTGCGTCTGGGCGGTATGGAAGAACGGGCACACAAGCAGTATTTGAATGATTATTTCCGTGGAATTGCAGGAGAAAGCAACAGCGCGGGAGAACTTTACAATGCCGATCCGGTGACGGGAGACGCACGCTTTTGCGCAACGACGGCATCTATGTGCGGCATCGAGAAAGCCTGCGCGCAGAAGGACGAAATGCTGCTGCAGAAAGCTATCCGGATGGATGTCATGCTGCATGCCTATATGTTCATGCAGTCCGGTATTCCGGTATTATACAGCGGAGACGAGATCGGACAGCTCAATGACTATACTTATAAAGAAGACTGCAATAAAGCTGCGGATTCCCGCTATATTCACCGCGGCGCCATGAACTGGCAGGATGCCGCAAAGACGGACGATGATAAGAGCGTGCAGGGACAGATTTTTGCAAGTCTTGATAAACTGGAAAAGATCAGACAAAGCGAAAAAGTCTTTGTCTCTTATGCGGATACATGGACGATAGAAACGGGAGATAAAGCGGTACTTGCTATCGGAAGATATTATGACAAAGAAAAGGTGATCGGTATCTTCAATTTCAGCGAATTTGAGAAACGCATCAGGTTGGAGGAAATATCGGAAGAGTGTAGTGATTTGATTACAGGACAAAAGGCAGAAGAACAGCTGTTGTCGGAAAACGGGGAAATCACCCTGCCGGCATACGGGTTTTATTATTTGAAGACGGAGCGTTAGGAAAAACGGAGTGATTTTCATAGGTCATTTCTGCAGCAGATAGTAAGGAAATACATGTATGACAAAGCCTATCGGCGTATGGGGACAGCAAAAGTGCTGTCCCCCTCTTGATTACCCATCAACAAGGACAGACGGGACTGTCAATAGCGGCTTTAGCCGTTGATCTAGCTGTTGACTGGCTCGTCTGGCTTTGCTAAGATGCTTGATATTGTGGTAAATTCTGCAACAAAGAAAACGTGTTGTCTAAGTTCTTCCTGTGCCAATTTATCGACTTCCAACTCTCAGTCAATGCGACTAATGCTCCAACATTCAGAAAACTATATCCTGTTGCAACTGTTCCGGCGGTACGAAATTCACTCCATTTTTTTTTCTGCACCGAGAGACGTACGGTGCCCGTATCTGTTGTGAAGGTGACTTCATAATTTAATTTGCTGACCTCGGTAATTTTTACAGGCCGGAGTGTATCATAAGGGATTCGCAATGCAATTTCTTTCTTCGGAAACATACCTGCAAAAAAGATAGTCCGGAGGGGAAGAAAGACAATTTCTTCTTCACACAGTTGCATGATGTAATATTCCAAAGTAAAAAAATGGGACAACTTGCTGCCGAAAGAATCGTCGGGTGCATAATTTACAACGATACAGGCATGTTCTTTGGGTTTATACCCTAATTCTTTAATGATTTTGCTGACATTTTTTTCGCTTGCCATTGGTGTATAGCTCCTTTCAAATTCTGATAAACGTTCCTATCGCCTACATTATAAATTATTTCAATCTAAAAGTAAAGTATTTATTACTATTTGACACAAAAAATTCTTGCTTATCTTTTTGATGATAAGCAAGAAGGCTTATTTAGGGAACGGGAATCAGGAGCATGGGTTAAGATGCTGTTGTAGTGTACGTTACCTGATTTTCCTTAAAATCAATAATGCAACATCAGCCGTTAACAGAAACAGGGTATAAACTGTCTGTACCACATTTGCCAGCCGGACGATGTTATCCATAGACCACATCAATGAATATCCCGAAATATTCAGGAGGACGAACAACATGACATAAGAGATCAGTGAAGCCGTAGCAATAAGTCCACGGCCGCGTTCATCCCGTCCCTCTTTCGAAAAATAGAAGTATATGAAAAAGCCAAAAAGCAGGAAACCAAAACCTGCATTTATTTTCATAAAAATTCTGTTGTCAAATAAACGATTCAACCATTCAACCATTTAATGTTCCTCCTTAAAGTCAAATAAATCTTCAATCGCAACTTCAAATACTTTTGCAATACTGTATGCGAGCAGCATAGAGGGATTATAACGATTTCGTTCAAGCTGTATAATCGTTTGTCGTGATACACCCACAAGGTCGGCAAGTTCTTGCTGGCTCATTCGTTTTGTCGCTCTGTAAATGTGTATCTTGCTGTCAAAAGAATATTTCTTCTTCGCCATTCCATCGCTCCCTCCGCCCAAAATTATCGGTATATTATAACATATTTCTTTCATTTTGTCTAAGAAAGTTTATTGGATATGGGGAAGTTATCCCTTTTAGATAAGGGGAGGATTTTTCATAATCACATTTATTTCAAAGGTTTGACAGTTGAAGCATCATCATCTGCAAGGATAAGAAAGATGCGGTGGTAGAAATGACTTTGCCAAAAGGAAATTTATAATGTCTTAGTAAAACAGATAATCCTATTTGCTTCTGTAAAATTCATAACTCTATGAAAATGAAAACTATCCATATTATCTATTTCACAATCGCTGGCAAACTCATGGCAGCCCCTTTCTTTCGCCCATGTTTCACACTCAGCTAACAATTCTTTGGCATACCCTTTGTTACGACAGCCTTCCTTCACAAAAATTCCCTCTAAATATCCAACAGGACTTGTTCTTGTACCTTCTACATAATCATATCTTAATTGACATTGTGCAAAACCGACAGGCACATCATTTTCAAACTTCAAAAAAAATTGTGATTTTCCATTCATCATAATTTCTGAAAATTCTTCAATTAGCGCACTGACAGAATGATTCTGCCACATCAATACTGCTAATTTCGCCAATATTTCTAAATCACTGTTTTCCGCCTTTTTTATCATAATATGGACTCCCTTAGAAACCGGAATTCTGATAAGACTCTTTTTTTAGCATTTATTAACTGTTATATCCTTTTCTCTCATGTTACGAACTCTCATAAGGTCAAAAATATGGGAAAGAAAAACTTGTAACAAATTATAACACAATATCAATCAGGCAGGAAGAACGGATTGAAATGATTTTTGCAATCTGTTCTCAGCATACGCTATTCCATATATTCCCGATGGATTTCATTTGCTTTGGCCTGCACCTGCGCTGCCGACAAATGATACTTATTTCTTGTAGCATATTGCAATACAGGCTCTGTGCCCTTTACCCCGTCAAACTTCTGTTCTGCAATCAGCGTCTGACCATAATCAAACAATACCATTTTGGGTGTTTTCATGTAATTTACCTCCACATTCAAAATATCCCTTCTGTATCAGTAATTCCAATACAAGCGCCTCTCATTCCAACATTAACTGAGTGAAGTCATCCAGTATACAATGCCGGATAATCCCGCTTTCAGCAGCGGCAGCATTTATATGCATATGTTGTCTATCTCTGTTTTTGTTCGGATCTTTTTCGCAGTAATATATAAATGATGGTCCACAAAACCGCATGAGTAAACAGTGCCATAAATGAAGAAAACAGCGCTTTCGTTTGTCCGTTTAAAAGATCCATGACCCCGTAAAAGGTTGCGCTTGAGGGCAGTAAGTAAGAAAGTCTGAAAAGGATACTGCCGTCCGGCACTGTCAAATAGAAGAAAATAGGGGGAGCCAGGAACAAAATCATGAGGACTTTGATGGAAGCAATCCCCGCCATCAATCCATCGGAAAAATAGCCGATGAACAATCCCATGAAAGCTGAAATATAAGCTGAGAGCAAAATAATAAACAAAAACGGCAATACTCGCTTTCTTTGGCGGTCAGCATGATAATGGGAAGATTGCTCATTTCCCGCGCCATTTTGCAGACGGAGAAACCATCCAGGTTTGGTATCATAATATCCAGGATCATCAGATCCATTGGATGATTTTTTAACGTCATCAGGGCGTCTATTCCATCGTCAGCCGTAAAGCAGGTATGGCCGCCGCGTTTCATATATTGGACAATGATTTCCTGCATATTCTTTTCATCTTCAACGATTAAGAGATCAGCCATAAATATGCGCTCCTTCCTTTTGCTTATTATTGACACCACAATTATAAATCCAAACGGGCCCAAAGGCAATTTTAATCAATTGAAATGATAAAGGGCTGTAAGTACCTGATTTGGCGTTATGTCCGACAGCAGAAGCGTGTCGATAGTGCGCGGCCAAAATCAACAGGTTGATTCCTCTTTTATTTATTGCTATAATTTTATGGTTAACAGGATAAGAAGGAAACCGAGAAGATTAATCGGAGAAATCGGGGGTTACATGGCAACAATAAAAGAAATTGCGCAAAAAGTGGGCGTTACAAGTGCGGTTGTCTCAAGAGTTTTGAATTATGACAAGACAATATCGGTAAGTGAAGAAACGCGAAATGCAATCTTTCAGGTGGCAAAAGAATTAAACTACCAGAAGAAAAAGATATATCCGCCCATTAATAATGTGGTGATCTTAAATTGGGCGGATGAAGAAGAAGAGCTGGAAAATGAATTTTACAGGGAGCTTTCCAAAGAAATGGAACGACAGGCGCTAGAACGGAACATGCAGATCGTGCAGATCAAAAAAACGCAGGGAATAGAAGCAGTTCCGGAACAGACACAGGTTTTTATCGGTATCGGAAGATTTTTGATGAAAGAAGTACAGGCTCTGAAAAAAATTACGCTGCAGGGGATTTTTATCGACTCTTCGCCGGATGAAAATACATATGATTCGGTAAGGCCGAATCTGGATCTTGTCGTCAGTCAGATCGTTACTTATTTTGTACAAAAAGGCCATAGAGCGATCGGTTTTATCGGCGTGCATGATATGGATATCAACACGCAGGAACCGCTTATGGATATACGGGAATGGACGTTTCGCAATACGATGGCATATCATCATATTCTGGATGAGAAAAATATTTTTATCGTGGATCATCTGACAGTAAAAGAAGGTTACCGTATCGGTCAGATCTGTGCGGAACGCGAAGACGAAGAACTGCCTACGGCATTTTGTATCGGCAGCGACACACTGGCCGTCGGGTTTCTGCAGGCCATGAATGAGAACGGGATCGTTATGCCGGAGCGGGTCGCGGTGTTCAGCATCAATGATACGAGTATCGCAGAATATATTTCACCGCCCCTGTCCACCTATCATATCGATATACCGATCATGTGTGAAACGGCCTTGGATCTTTTGCATGAGCGTATGATTAAAAACAGAGATATTACGAAGACGGTTTATATTAACGGAAAACCGATCATGAGGAAGAGCTGCTAGCTGTCTGTGAATGTCTGCTGTTGAGCAAATTTTCAAGCTCTTAATGCATTTTATAATATTATCCGTATCAGTGCAAACACTGTTCATTAATGATATGCAGGTGTTTGCACTTCTTTTTTGCCAATATAAATTTAGACAAAAATAAATTGACAGAAACCGCAAAATATGATAAAGTTTATATAGTAAATAATTTACTAATAAAATAGTAAATATATTTAGCAAAACTAACAGGAGGATGTGTTATGAAAGCAAAGAAAGTATTGGGTATTACATTGTGTGCGGCAATGATATTTTCCAGTCTGACGGGATGTGGAAATACAGACAAGCCGGATGAGAACAGCGGCGTTTCGGCGCCGGAAACCGCAGGAGACAATGCGGGAAGCGCAGACGGGACAGAAGAACCCGCGGCATCTGATGATACGGCACAGGCAGAGCCTGCTGAAAGCGGAGAAAGCGCAGGCGGTAAAGAGATCGTAGTCTGGACGGAAATGATGGAGAACGAAGCTGCGCTTTTACAGGAATACGGAGATAAATGGGGCGCAGAAACCGGGAATAAGGTAACTGTCATTTCGCAGTATACGGATGTGCAGCAATTTTCCCAGGCAGCCAATTCCAAAGGCGGTCCGGATGGGATGCTGGGTATTCCGAATGATGAAATGGCAAACTATATTTCGGCCGGTCTCGTACAGGAAGTGCCGGCAGATTTATATAATGATGCAGATTTTGTAGAAGCGGCCGTACAGGCAAGCTATGGAAACGGTATCCGTTATGGCGTGCCGCTGTCCGTGGAGACTCCGTTCCTGTTCTATAATACGGAAAAAGTGGAGCAGATGCCTGCAACATGGGAAGAAATGATCGAGGCTGCCAAAGATAACGGCGGCATTGTGTTTGAAGCGACGAGCGTTTATTATACGCTGGGTATGCTGCGTGCCTATGACAGTTATATTTTTAATTACAAGGATGGCGCCTATGATACGACGGACATCGGACTCGGAAATGAGGGGGCGGTGAAAGCGTATGAATTTGTGAATAAGTTATCCGGTGAGTACGGTTTCTTTTCTTCGGATATTACCTATGATATGGCCAAGAGCAGTTTCCAGAACGGTGAAGCGGCATTTTATATCGGCGGCGCATGGGATGTAGCGGGATTTACGGAAGCAGGTACGCCGTTTGCGGTTTCCGATCTGCCCACATTAAACGGTCACGATTTTGTGACGCCGGTAGGAACTTATGTCGGATTTGTCAGTGTAAAATCCGAGAACCAGGCGGAAACGTTTGCTTTCTATAAGTATATCATGGACAATGCTTTGCCGGAGCTTTATACAGTAGGCAATCGTATCCCGGCATCTTTGGCGGCACAGGGAAGTATCGATGACGATTCGGAAGTGACAAAGGCGCAGATTGCACAGTGTGCAAAAGGGGAACCGATGCCGACCGTTTCTGAAATGGGTCTGATCTGGCAGCCGTTTGCCGATAACATGAAGCTGATGTTTAACGGAACGATCAGTGCGCAGGAAGCGGCAGGATATATCGATGCACAGGTGAAAGAAGCGATCGAGTTAATGCAGTCCGGACAGTAACGGATTTAGAAAGGCAGGGGAATAGCAGTGAAAAGAAGGAAAGATAGAAGAATTGCATTATTGTTTATTCTGCCGGCGTTTATTTCTATTTTGATTTTTACGATCGCACCGATCATTTATACGGTATTTATTTCTTTTACCAATTATAATATGTACCATTTGGACAGCTATGATATGGTCGGTCTGGATAACTATATCAGTGTCATTACGGGAAGTATCAGCGAGATCTTTTTTCCGGTATTGGGATGGACAATCACTTTTGCGCTCATCTGTACCGCCGGAGGATATCTGATCGGACTGGGACTGGCCGTACTTTTAAATAATCCCCATATGCGGGAGGCGAGATTATATAAATCGATCCTGATCGTGCCCTGGGCCCTGCCCGCCACCATTGCAATCCTGTCGTGGCAGGGACTTTTGAACGAGAGTTCAGGCGGTATCAATACGCTGCTAAAGATGCTCGGAGGTTCCGGCATACCTTGGCTGACGGATGTGTTCTGGGCACGGGCAGGTATCATTATCGTCAATCTCTGGCTGGGATTTCCTTATATGATGAATGTCTGCCTCGGCGGACTGCAGTCGATCGATGCGACTTATTATGAGGCGGCCAGAGTGGATGGGGCGTCGAAGTGGCAGAGCTTTAAGACGATCACATTTCCTATGGTATTAAAACTGTCCATTCCGCTTATTGTTTCCAATTTTGCCTTTAACTTTAATAACTTTTCCAATATCTTCATGATCACCGGAGGCGGGCCGGCCAGAGTCGGCTCGCAATTCGCCGGGAGTACGGATATTCTGGCCAGCACGATCTATAAAATGACGACACAGTCTAACCGTTATGAACTGTCGGCCACGTTAAGCGTTATCTCTTTTGCAATTGTCGGAACGCTGACGCTCATTAATCTGAATTTATCCGGCGCTTTTAAAGAAATCGATTAGGGCATGAGAGAAAGGGATGGGAATTAGAATGATGAATGGCATGCACAAAAAAACGAACAGAGTAGTTTTAAGTCCGTCAAAACGGCGCAGTCTGTTTCTTTCAAGGCTTATCATATGGGTTACGATCGTGATCGTTATGTTTCCCGCGCTGTGGATCATTATGGCGTCTTTATCAAAAGGCGACAGTTTTTTCTCTACTTCGTTATTTCCGGATGAATTCAGTCTGGTAAATTATACGAGACTGTTTGCGGAGACGAACTTCGGCCTTTGGGTATTCAACTCCCTGAAAATGTGTTTCCTTGTAGCCATCATACAGCTGCTTTTAACAACAACCGCGGCATATGCTTTTGCGCGGATCCGTTTTCCCGGCCGTTCCAAGGGACTGATGACGGTGCTGGTACTGCAGGTTTTCCCAAGCAGCATGGCTTTGGCCGGATATTATGTCATTATTTATAAATTTGGTCTTGTGAATAACCTGATCGCGATTGTCTTCGTGCTTGCGGCGGGCAGCGCATATAATGTCTGGTTATTAAAAACTTACATGGATGGAATACCGAAGGAACTGGATGAAAGCGCTTTTGTGGATGGTGCGGGACATCTGACTACTTTTTTGAAGATTATTCTGCCGCTTGCGGCGCCGCAGATAGCGGTTATTTTCATTTTTTCTTTTATCGCGACATACAGCGAATATGTGATCTCGTCCGTTTTTCTGCAGACACCGGACAGTTACACGCTGGCGATCGGTCTGCAGTCGTTTATTGCCGACCAGTTTAATGCGCATTGGACGATGTTTGCAGCCGCGGCCGTACTGGCGTCCGTTCCGGTCATGGTGATCTTCATGCTGCTGCAGAAGTTTATACAGGGCGGACTGGTGTCGGGTGGAGTAAAAGGCTGAAAATACAGATTTTTATCCGCGGATTTGTACATGAAGGCCAGGCGCCGCATGTTGAGAATATACGGATATGTTTAAAATGATAGATAGCAGGGGAGAGAAGATATGTTTGCATATGGTGCGGATATTGGCTGGTTAAAGCAGCTTGAGGATATGGGGTATACATGGGTGGATGAAAACGGTGTGCCGGGGGATGTACTGGATCTCTTAAAACGCATGGGAGTGAATGCGCTGAGATTCCGGATCTTTGTTGATCCCCCAAAGAACGGCATCTGGATTAAGGAGGCAGAAGGCGGCGCCGGTCAGGATATTGTATATCTGGGGTATGCTGATGAGAAGAGCGTGCTTGCAGCGGCTAAGAGAGCGGCGGCGCGGAATTTCCGTATCATGTTGGATTTTCATTACAGTGATTATTTTGCAGATCCGGGATGCCAGATTATGCCCAGGGCGTGGGAAGGGCATTCTTATGAAAAACTGCTTGCGGATGTCTATGAACACACGTGTCATGTTTTGAATTTAATGACAGATAATGGAATTATTCCCGAATGGGTGCAGGTAGGAAATGAGATCAACAACGGTATGATGCAGCCTGTCGGATCGGCAAAAGATTCGTTTGATAAGCTGGCCGGTCTGTTAAACCGGGGATATGATGCGGTGAAAGACAGCAGTCCGACAAGCAGGGTGGTGACACATTTGGCCGATGGACAGGATCAGGCGTTTTGTCAGACTTTTTTGGATACCTTTCTGCATCAGTATGGCGGCAGGACGGATATGATCGGACTTTCTTTTTATCCGGAGATCGTTGTAAAGTATCTTGGCGGAGAATATCACAAAAGCGTGCAGGATACGATAGACAACATACAGGCGCTTTCGAAGCGGTATGAGAAGGATATTATGATCTGTGAGATCGGAGAAAACGAAGAGGAAGAAGAAAAAGGATACAGTCTAGTGAAGACGATGATCGATGCACTCAAAAAGATACCGCAGGAACGGGGCGCCGGCATTTTCTGGTGGGAGCCGGAAAGCAATTCTGCACTGCTTCCTGACGGTTATGCCATGGGAGCTTCCAGGGTCGTAGGCCGGAAGAACCTGCAGTTTACGAAAGCACTGCAGGCATTTAAAGAGAATTGACGAAAGGCCGGCGGAAATGATGCGGCAATAAAAGGTCAGGCAAAACAGCCTGACCTTTTATTGTCGTAAATTTTGTGCAGAATTTCTATATCCTCAATGGACTTTCCTATAAAATAAAAAGCAGATAACGGGAATCGAACCCGCCTCTCCAGCTTGGGAAGCTAGCATTCTACCGATGAACTATATCTGCATAAAAACAGTATAACACGAAACGCTTCAAAAGAAAAGAAAAAATTATGAAAGAAGCCCGGAATAAATGAACAAAAAATGAACAATAATATTGAACGAAAAGATAAGAACTGATATAATATACCTACAAGAAAGAAGGTGTAAGGGTATGTTTCTGAAGGAAAGGGATACTGTATTTGATCTGCTCGCCAAACTGGTCTCCTTATTGTCAAAGGAAGAGGAAAGAAAGTATGCGATCGAATGGACGGCTGCGAAAGAAAATCATATTAAAAAATTTATTGACAGATATAAAAACTTTCTGGCGATTATTATGAATGCTTCCGCAACTGGCTATCAAATTGGTAAAAGAGGAATTTTTTTGATCAATGAAGAGATGAAAAAAATATTGGATTCGACGGAAAATAGAAAGAGCGATATTTTTCGTCTGGTGATAGAGACGGAGAAGCGGATTGATATGTATGCTAACTGGCAGAATCAGGGAGTGATATATTGCTTACAGCCTTTGAATACGAATGTAGAAGAAACAGATATTGCAGTTTATCCGCATTTTTTACCGCAGTGGGACACCGGGAAATCAGAGCGTAAAAGAGAGAGGAAGTTCAATGCCGTATTTCAGAATTATATGGTAGTTCGTGTTAAGGACATTTCTCCGTTTGAAGTTATTATGCATTATTGGAATGATGAGGGTGTTTTGCAGAAAGTGGATAATGGGTGGAAACTGCGTATCGGTATGTCGCCTGTCATGGATTATGCAGAATTAAGGACGAAAGAAAAAGAACAGTCAACCGATCATGCAGTCAGCGTTGAGGGTCTTGTGAACGAAGATGCAGTAAATGAAAGGGTACTGACGATTTTTGAACGGATGTTTTCGGAAGAATACGGAATGATCATTTTTCCGGAGGCATTGGGATCAGAGAAGATACTTAATCGGATCAAAGAGAAAATGCGTGAATGGCCGGAAAATTATACTTTTGTAGCAGCGCCTACGATCTGTAGTGATGGAAGAAATGTTTTAGTTGTTTTGGGGCCGGGAGGCGTGGAATGTTTAAGACAGGAAAAAACTGCACCGGCTATTTTGTTGACGAAAGATGGCAGAGAGGAACGGGAGGAACTGTGCTATACAAATCAGGTACATTTGTTGATCACGCGGGAACTTGGATTAATGGCTTTTGCGATCTGTGCGGAACTGCTTGACCCTGATTATTATCGATTGATCGTGGATACCGTATTGGCAGATACTATTATATGCGCTTCTTTTTCACCCGGGGTCCGGGCTTTTCATAAAACGCTGTTAAAAGGGACTTCGGTTGGCATGCTTGAATGTTATATTAATACTTGTTCCGCCCAAAAGATATCACGAAGCGGGAAAACGCCGGAACCATTAGCGTTTGTAAATGTTCCGTGTTGTGAGGGTGGAGATGGTCTCCGGGAAATTGCACGTGGATGCGGAGGCGTATGTGCGGAAGAAATATGCTATTTTGATATTGTTATTACTTATAAGGACAAGGATTTTATCATCGAAAGTATACATAAGCGTTGTGCGTGAACGATGAGAAAGGAGGGAACTATGGAAATGTATGATGACTATCGGGCGGTTAATTTTTTTAAAGACGATGCCTTGGAAATGCGTGAAAGAATAGGAAATCTAAGCCGTATCATGATGAAGTTCATTACGGAGTCTAAATTTAATGAAATAGAGAGGCTGTTTCAGGAATGTAAAACCATGAGATATTCCGCGCAGGGATATCTGGAGGCATGCACAGTTCCGGAGAATGAAAAAGCTGTCCTGGTCAATGCCGGTTATACAAGGGCATTAATGGATATTATGCAGTTATATTTGAATCTGTGCATGCTGCAAAATGAAATATGGCAGATTAAAACAAAATATAAAAATGAAATTTTATCTGTTCTGGCGCAGAAGGGAACATTGCTGCACAAAGATCTTGCATGTATGATAGGCGTGTCGGCAAGCGGCCTTACCGCGATCATCAAACAGATGAATGCTACGCGGGTCAAAACGATCAATGTAGAGGAAGTCAGTAAATTCAAATTATATTCCATTACCCCTGCTGCGTATAAATATATTATGCAGAATATGCCGGATCTGCCGCGGGATGAATATGAAAACCGTCAAAAGGAAAATTATTACAGGGATTTAGTGGCGATTAAAAAGAAAATGGAAGATATGAGGATGGATAACAGGGAAAACGGGAAAACAGAACAGTATCCGCAGATCAGGGATGGGAAGGCGATGAAAAGAGAAAATTCAAGTTTAAAGAAAAATATGCCTGCAGATCCCTTTTGCGTAAAAAAACAGAAGCATACAGAAAACAGGAAGAGAGGATTTGTTGTGTTAGAAAAACTGGCATAGGTCCGGGAGAGAAGGAGGAAGAGATATGGAAAGTCTGAACATTATGATAGAAACTTTAGGAAATGACTGGAAACAGAAGCTGGATTATTATTTAAAAGGCGAAGAGGACGAATTGGATGATAAAAGTAAAGGGTGTGTAGAAGACTTTTTAATGGCTTTTCTGGAAGGAGTCCGCGATAACAGAGTTTCCGATCTGCAGAAAATTGAAAAGAAGATTGATAATGAGCTGCTTTATAAAAATATGAGTGACTATGTGAAGCGGCTCTTATGGGTGTTTTATGCATTTGCACCGTTTCGATCACAGATTGTAAAAGATCCGCAGAGGGCACGGGATATCATAACCAGAATATTCGAGCAGAATGTTTTGCGCTATAATCCTAATCTGCTTTCGGATTTTGAAGAATATGGATTTGAAAATGAAGAAGTTTTTACCAATTTTTTAAACGCGCTGGGGAGTCTGTGCGGTTTTGTTGTCGAGAAGAACTTCTGCCGCAGTGCGATCAAAAATTTTATTGATGCACAGACCGGCCTGCCGCAGACTCTTTGTGAACATGTTACGGAACTGATCGATCAGAACTTTGCAGCTTTAAGGCAGAATTACATCATTGAAAAACTGAATCAAATGGAAGGTATCAGTTGATGTCTCTATCCATACAGTGATTATCGATCATGCCCACAGGCGGCCGTATCCCGGCCGCCTTTTGATCAATATTCTTTTCGCCTGAAAATCCCGACGGTAAACGGACATGACAGGACAAACGCCGACAGCGAACCGATGAACAACACTACATTGCCGAGCAGGGTGCCCGTAATTCCCGGTGTAAACAGATCATTGCACAGGTTGACGATTACAAGCGTCAAAACGCCTGCAACGAGTAAGGAGATCAGCAGGAGCGCTTCGCTTTTCTCTTTGCCGCACAGATAAAAAAGCGGAAAGAAGATGGCTCCTGAAAAAAGGCTGATGCTGATTCCAAGTGTGAACATGGAGAGGATGTCAATCTTTTGATCGAAAGGACAGCCGTGTAAAATCCATGACAGACTCACGCCGGTTCCGGCAAAGATCGTCCCGATGAGCATCCAGAGCAGGAGGTTTGCATACAGGCTTACAATAATATCCGCCCGTCTGACCGGAAGCGTTAATTTATATTTTCCCCATTTGGAGATAAATTCGTTTTTGGCAGCGGCGGCAGCATTGATGGAAAACCCGACGATTCCGATCATAGTATAGCCGATTACAAGCGACTGGCTGATAACGGCGGCGGTAAAGATGCCTGTTAAAAGCAGAAAGACAGAGAATACTTTGGCATTTGCGCATACCGCTCTGAAATTGTTTTTAAGAAGTCCCTTCATAACCGTTCCCCCTTTATTAACAACAGCATGATCTCGTCAAGCGAGACATGGTCTATGACAATGTCTTTGTACTTTCCGGCGGCTTCTTTTGCATTGCGGACCAATACGTCCGTTTGCAGATCCCGCTTCCGGTATGCGAGGACATCGCCGGGATCCAGTGACCGGAACTGGCTTTCCTGGCATCTCATGACGGCATATTGATAAGCCAGCTCATTTTTGGATACGGTCATCAGGAGCCTGCCTTTGTGGATAAAAGCAATATAGTCGGCAATTTTTTCCAGATCGCTTGTGATATGGGAGGAGAGCAGGATAGAGTGTGTCTCCTCCTGTACAAAATCCAGAAACACATCCAGCATTTCATCACGCATAATGGGATCAAGGCCGCTGGTTGCCTCATCCAGGATCAGCAGCTGGGGGTGATGCGACAATGCGGCGGCGATCGCCAGTTTCATCGTCATACCTCGAGAATAATGCCCGATTTTTTGCCCGGGCGGCAGAGCGAATTCATCCGTGTATTTTTCAAACAGGGCGTTGTCCCAGTTCTTATACAGTCCTGCCATGATCTGCGAGAGCTGTTTTGCCGTCCAATAAGAGGGGAAATTATCGCCGTCATAGACAACACCGATCTTTTCCCTGATATCCGTATCCGCATCCGTCATTTCCCGGCCAAACAGGGTTATTTTTCCGTGGTCTTTTCGGATAGTATTTAAAATACAGCCGATCGTCGTCGTTTTGCCCGCGCCGTTTTCTCCTACAAACCCCAGAATAGAGCCATAGGGAAGTGAAAAGGTTATCTGATCCAGTAAAAAGCCGGATTTTTGAAAAGATTTGGAAACCTGCTGCAGTTCTAAAATGTTTTCCATCTTATTCGCCCTCCTGATAAAATAAAGATAATAATTCCGTCAGTTTTTCAAGGGAAATGTTACTTGTGCGTCCGATCTCGGCGGCGGCCAGTAAATGCTCCTCGGCAATACGCTGTTGTTCTTCCTGATAAAATTCTTTGTTCCGTGCCGATACAAAACTCCCTCTGCCGACGGTGGTTTCGATAAATCCATCTCTTTGCAAATCTTCATACGCTTTTTGGACTGTGATAACACTTATATGAATGGATTTTGCCAAAGCGCGCATGGATGGAATGGCATCACCGGCCTGCAGTTCTCCGCGCATGATCATTGCCTTGATTTGTGACGTGATCTGCTCATAGATCGGTTTATTGGCGTTGTTGCTGATAATAATTTCCACATTTTACCCCTTTGTCACCATGATGTACTTATTGTATAAGTACATTATAACACCTGTGCAGGGAGAGTCAAGCAGAAACAGAAAAAAGCAGCGATGGGAATTTATGTCACGGCTGCCTGCCGGACTTTTCAGGAAGAAAGAACAATAAAAAGATACCTTACATAAACGTAAGATACCTCGTAGAATTGTAAGTTGAATCAATGGAAGCGGATCATATTATCTGTTATCCTTATTTCAGTAAATAAAAAACAGAAAGAAAAGAGGATACCAAAATGAAAGATATTTTAATAGCAGTAGCAGCAATGATCGTGATTATCGCAGCACAGATAATATTAACGTCGGTGTTTACCTATCAGGTTGGAGAAACCTTTTCCAGAATAGCTTTGTCATTTTTATTTTATTACGCTATCATGAGAGGTATTACGAGTAAGAAAAAAGCTGTCAATTAAAAATAGTTTTCAAATGTCTCTTGACAAAGCAGATCAATGTGATATCATAATGATATCACATTGATCTGCTTTACTTATTTTTAAGAGGGAGAAATTAGTATGGAAGAAAAAATTTTAACGGGAAAGAAACATGGTATGCCGGTTTTACTCGCATTTTTACTGTTGTATGCACTTGCCATTGCAGGCGCTGTCTGCGGCGGTATAATGCTTGACAGGGGGGAAAACCCGGTGCTTTTTGTGATCAGTCTGGTCGTTCTTTTGACAGCCTGGATCATCCTGCCGGGACTGAAGGTGCTGAAACCGCAGGAAGCGCTTGTACTGACGTTATTCGGGAAATATATCGGCACGCTGAAAGGCGACGGATTTTATTATGTGAATCCGTTTTGTACCAGTGTGAACCCGGCGGCCAAAACGAAATTAAGCCAGAGCGGCGATGTCGTCAATTCGACTTCCGTTATGGCGATTGCAGGACAAATGGCGGCAGGCCAGATTGCCGGTACAGATGTTGAAATGGGAAAGAAGATTTCCATGAAGATCATGACGCTCAATAACAGCCGTCAGAAGATCAATGACTGTCTGGGAAACCCGATAGAGATCGGTATCGCGGTTACATGGCGCATTGTTGATACGGCCAAGGCGGTATTTAATGTGGATAATTATAAGGAATTTCTGTCATTACAGTGTGACAGCGCGCTGCGAAATATTGTGCGCATCTATCCTTATGATGTGGCGCCCAATGTCGATACGACAGGAGACGGCGTGGCGGATGAAGGAAGTCTTAGAGGTTCGAGTGAGGTTGTGGCCTCCAGAATACGGGATGAGATACAGGAGAGAGTTCTGGAAGCAGGAATCGAAATCGTGGAAGCGCGGATCACGTATCTTGCTTATGCGCCCGAGATTGCGGTAGTCATGCTGCAGAGACAGCAGGCGTCGGCAATCATTGATGCCAGAAAGATGATTGTGGACGGTGCGGTCGGTATGGTGGAAATGGCTTTGGAGCGGTTAAATGAAAAGCATATCGTAGAGCTTGATGAAGAGCGAAAAGCGGCCATGGTATCCAACCTGCTTGTTGTCCTGTGCGGAAATCATGATGCACAGCCGATCGTTAATTCGGGAAGTCTTTATTAAAAGGAATGAGCGTATGGGTGATACAGGGAAAAAACAGGTGCCGCTCCGGCTTTCTGCGAAACTATATGATGCGATAGCAGCCTGGGCGGAAGATGATTTCCGGTCTGTTAACGGACAGATCGAATATCTTTTAACAGAATGTGTGCGTCAGCGCAGGAAAAATGGGAAATATGTTTCCGACGAGATCGACGTGCCGCCGAAGCTGGATATAGGGTAGGCGATCGGCAGGCAGATATGATATGAAGGGGGGACAGCATAAATAATAGAAAAGAGAGAGGGGTATGAATATGGATAAAAATCATCATGTAAAAAAAATGATAGCGCCGATCATTGTTACGATCATTATTTTGTCATACTATATAGGGATTGCGGTGTTTTTGATGGCGGTGCCAGGCGTTCCGGTTATCGCCAGAGGACTGCTTATTGTAGTGCCGCTTATCCTGTCGGCGGTCATGTTTGGCGTGTTGATCAGCAGAATCAGAGAAATTAAAGGAGGAGAAGAAGATGATCTTAGTCAATACTGATTATATCAGCGGAAAAGAATTGGAAATGTTAGGAATGGTAAAAGGCAGCACAATCCAGTCCAAGAATGTCGGAAAGGATATTACGCAGAGTTTTAAAACTTTAGTCGGCGGTGAATTAAAGGGTTATACCGAAATGATGAACGAAGCCAGAGCGCTTGCGAGCAAGCGTATGGTAGAAGAGGCGGAAAGACTGGGTGCCGACGCAGTCGTCAATATCCGGTATGCATCAGCATCTGTTATGGCGGGGGCAGCGGAAGTTATGGCATACGGTACGGCCGTTAAATTCAGATCATAAAGCGGAAGATAAAAACAGCCTTTTTCCAAATGGGAAAAGGCTGTTTTTGATATTATATTAATGAATGCACTTTCCTATCATATCTGTCGTGAATCTTAATCAGCAAAATCCATCAAAATATAATCGATCTCATCCCAGTCGTCTGAATCGATCACACCGTCATTCAGGTCGATGTCATATGTTCCGACAACCGGATCTTTGTAAGATATTTCGTCTACCTTAGGAATGATAGCGTTTAATATGTTTTCCGCATATTCGTCTTCGGTCATATCCGCCGATGCGTCTGCAACGGCCTGCGCATCTTCCAGAATAATATCCAGGAAATCAGTAGGATACATTGTCAGTTCCATAGAACCGTATGATGCACCATCCGGAAGGTCAACAACTGGCGTATCCCATTTAAATTTGGCAAGTACTTTAGCGGAAAGATCGTAGTAACTCTGTGCGATCGTAGGATCGATCGACTCATAGTCTACGTCAAGATAATACATAAGTCCCTCTGCATAATACTGAATTTCCGCTTCATATAATGCCTGAGCATTTTCTTCCGTATCGAATTTGTTTTCCACGTAATTTGCATAATCGCCGTAGAAACTTGTTTTCAAGGCATCGTCAACGAATTGGATACAATCCTGCGCGCTGCCTACATAACCCCAGTTGCTGTCTGCCAGATAGTAGCTTACCTGATCGACAACACCGGCGCTGATTTCGATCTCTACGTTAACATCCCAGTCGTCAGCAGTTGTATACTGATAGTAAAGGTAACGGTCGTCTTCTATTTCAACAGGATCGCCATAAGCGGCAATGACATCTTCCTTGGTGCTTTTATATGTAATGCCGCCCGGCAGGAGAAGTTTGGAGCTGTCCTTGTCGTCGGATACTTTGACCTCTACGTATTGAATGGAACAGTCTGCGATCTTTGCGGGTTCCTCTTCAAGATTGATCGCTAACATGCTCACATACTGAGAGCTTATTTCGTCGTTAAAAAGTTCAAACTCATTGGATTCGACATTGTTTTCCAACATAAAAGTATCTTTGTTTTCATAATTGTTTGAAATATGCCATCCGCTGCTTAACCAGTCGGAAATATCGCCCGGGAAGGAATATACTTCTCCGTTGACAACGAATTGACCGCAGTCAAGCGTTGTGCCGATTTTTCCTGTGTTTTCTTCGATCCATGCGTCTTTATTTCCGCCAAGGCCTGCGCAGGCTGTTAACTGTAAGCCCATGGCAGCAATAAGACATAATGCTGCAATTTTCTTCATCATAATCCTCCATCTTTTAATTGTTTGCTATATGTTCCCATCTATATGATATATATGATATGCGTTTGTGAATGCTCAGGAAAAAGACAAAATGCATACACAAACAACAGTAATTATAATGAGCGGAGTATTTTGTGTCAATGTTAAAATTCCACGAAGATAAGGGCCAAAATTCTGTGAATATTGGAGTAATATTGAAATAAACACGGGAATTTAGTATAATACGACTAATACAATTATGGGGGCAGTTTATGAACCGGACGAAGAAACTCATCAGCGATGCATTTTGGCAGCTTTTGGAAGAGAGACCGTACAACAAGATCACCGTGCAGAATATTGTGGCGTATTGTGAGATGAACAGAAATACATTTTATTATCATTTTCAGGATATCCCTGCCCTGGCCGAATATTCTATTAAAGAATGGACAGAGCAGGTGATCAGAAAGAACTGTGAATTCGGTTCTCCGATGAACTGTATCACTCCTCTGGCAAAAGAATTTACAAAACGTAAAGCGGCTTTTATCCATATTTACCGTTCTTCCTGCGGAGAAGAATTTATCCGGTATTTAAACGAAATCACCTTCCACGTTGTAGGACTATATGTGGAAGGCGCAACGGAGAATATCCCTATCCCGCCGGAAGATAAAGCCGTCCTGACCAGATTCTACAAATGTGCCTTTGCAGGCATCGTGATAGACTGGCTGGATGCGGGCGCATCCTATGATCTTCTTGATTTTTGCGGGAAGATCTGCGATGCTTTTGAAGGCGCCGAGAAAACGGCCTTCCTAAAACATATCCCCGGATCCATGTTGCCGTAGGACCTATTTGGACTGGCTTCGGAGCAGGAGAGATCATTTCCTGTTTTCTTCTTCTATACGGCATGTGTCGCCTAATTTTTTCATGACTTTTCCGGCGAATTCTCTGCCGCCAATACCAAAGGAAATGGCAAAAGCGATTGCAAGGGCGGCAATGATCAGAATAAATGCGGTATTTACAATCTCTTTGGCGATGCCGAGTTCATTTAATACCATAAAGATACCGACGGCATAGATAGCGATCTTACTGATCAGCGCCAAAACGGTGTGATCATTTTGCAAAAGCGCCCGGCCTGCCAGACCGTCACAGATATAGCATGCAAGCAGGATCAGTGCGGATGCCAGTATGTAAGGCATATAGCTGATAACGGCGCTCCCGATTCCCGTAAGCACATCCAGATGCAGGACACCAAAGCTTTCCACAACGAAGAATACTACCATGACAAGATGTATGATCCATCCGATCACTTTGGATAAAACGAAGCCGTTTCCTTTTTCCGGAAGCTGTCTGGCAAGTTTCGCGTCGAACCCGGCGGAAGCGATCATATTCTCCACAATGTTTCCGGCGAATCTGGCAACCATGCACCCGATGATGATAATGATCAGAGAAGCCAGTATATTGGGGATGAATGCAAAGATGGTATCAAGCATTTTGATCGCCGGAGCGGAAACCGCTTCAATATTCAGTACCTGCAGCGCTGCGATGATGACAGGAATTAATATCAGGACATATACGATGTAGGATAACGTATTGGAAAGCCTGCCCGTATCGTTTACCTGAATGCCGGCCTTTTCCTGCAGGGTATTGATCTTCAGTCTGTTAAATACCGGTGTCAGGAGCTCGCGTACGAGTCTGGCGATAAAAAATCCTATCCATAAAACGAGCGCTGCGGCCAGGATATTAGGCAGATAACCCCATAATGTATTGAGCAGATTTAAGATCGGGGATGAAACTTCGCTCATGCCGAGCGATTCAAAGATACCCGGAACAAAGAGCAGGAAAACAAGCAGATGAACAAGTTTCCCGATAAAGTTCACGGTATTTTCCCTGCCGGAACCTTTGGTATCGGCCTGCCCGAGCAGGGCGCTCAGTTTCGTTTTGGTAAAAAGTTTTACGACCAGAGATTTCACAATGGCCGCGGTAACAAATGCAAGCAGCAGGATCAGGACAGCTTTGATAACAGCCCAGATGCCGCCGCCGAAAAAAGATGTGAACATTTCGTTCATAAAAAGACCTCCTCATTGCGTCAGTATTGATTTTATGACAATACTCTACGTCTGTATTTGTGAAATGAAAATAGACAATCTGGCAGGAATATCCAAAAATCAGACAAAGAGGGGGATTTTGTCTGGATTTTCTACCTCTGGGGCGTACGAAAGCTGTCATATGATCTGTAATGCAGCCAGGCCTCATCGTGCCGATAAGGGCAAAACGGCATACAGACGACGGAGGGATGTTCATGGGAGAGAAAAAAGGATATTTTGAGACGGCATTATCGGATTTCATGTTTGATGTGGCGGCAGGCGGCGCGATCAGACATCTGGCGGACAGAGGGCATTCCATAGAACAGATTATGGGAGAACTGGATTATCCGGTTCCGCGGGCAAGAGTAGAGAAGGCCTTTTACCGCTATCTGTCGGAAACCGGTATTCTTTTGCCTGTGCTGCCTGATGAAAGCATAAAAAGCTGGCATCGTTTCGTGCGTGGAAAAAACGGGATGGATTCCGCGAAAATGCTGACGTGTCATATCGAAGAATACGGAGAGACGAACGCCTACATGGAATGTCCGTTTGGAAAGTGGATTGGAGCGTACGAAAAAGAAGGGACAAAGTATATGTCCTGTCTTTCATCCAGAGAACGGGAATATATTCTGGGTATCCGCTGGGAACAGCATGTGATGTATCATAGATTAAACGGCCGCATGCGGGAGATCGGCATAAAATTGCTTATGCATACGGACTGGACATGGGATTTCTATTTTCGCGGGCAGTGAGGCAGCCTGTTCCTGTTTCCATTCTAATGCGGCGGCCAGGTTCCGCGGAATTTAACGGTTCCTGCGGATTCGGATGAGACGAAGGATGTCGTTATACAGGCTGTCGTTGTCTTCCAGATCGATCATAGGAATACCTCGTAGAATTTTTCATCCGCACTGTGTTAGGAAGCAGGAAACCAAAGAACCGCTGCAACAATAAGGGGGAACAATCCGGAGCGGTGTTTTGGCCGCGCATATGGCAGATTTAAAGTCATACTTATACCGAAATAAATTTAACTAAAAAAGCGGAAAATGCATTTTAGGCATTTCCGCTATCTTAAAAACTCGTGTACCAAAGTGCACTGGGAAACGTGCGCTAGAGGATTCGAACCCCCGACCTTTTGGTCCGTAGCCAAACGCTCTATCCAGCTGAGCTAAGCGCACATTTGCTGTGTGAAACACACAACATAGAAATTATATATAGTTTTACGGGAAATGTCAAGAGCTATTTCCCGTAAATTTTTGTTCTCAAAATACAGCCGCAGGCAGAGACGCGTAATTTTTCACCGTTATGTAAGCCGGAAGAACGAAACGCTGTTGTTTAGCTGTTCAATAACGGATTTCAGTTCATTGGCCTGTCCGGATACTTCTTCGACGTTGGCTCTGAGTTCTTCCGTAGATGCGTTGGCTTCTTCGGCGGAAGCAGCATTTTCCTGTGAAATACCGGATAAGTCGCTGACAGCATCGAGAACGCTGATTTTGCTTTTATCTACGATCTCTACCAATTCCGTGATCTTGTTGACGGCGCCGGCCGCTTCGGCAATATTTTCATCGACATGCTCGAAGCTGCGGTTTACGATCTTTAGGGCATTGGTTTCCTTATTTACCGCATCCTGGATCTGGCCTGCGATCTTCGTACATTCTTCGGTTCTGGTCGTAACTTCTTCAATAATAGACTGAATCTGCCTTGCAGAAGAATTGGATTGTTCCGCAAGTTTCTGGATTTCACCGGCAACGACTGCGAATCCCCGTCCGGCGTCTCCGGCTCTGGCTGCTTCGATGCTTGCATTCAGGGAGAGCAGATTCGTCTGGTCGGAAATGTCCATGATCATCTGTGCGGCAGTCGTGATCTGCTGAACGGCGCCGTTTACGCTTGTGATACTGATGATGACATTATTGGCGCTTGTCGTGGTATAGTTGTTGGCACGTAATAATTCGTTCAGATTTTCTTTGGCCGTGCTGCTGACGTTGGAAACTGTTCCTGTGATCTCCCGGGTTGCCAGAGAACTTTCTGTAATCTGGGTGATATTGTTGGAGATATCATTCATATCGAAAGCCTGTTTTTCAACCGAGGATGCCATATTCTGGGCCCCATAGGCAAGCTCATCCATGGTGGAACTTAAGTCCTTTACTGCACGGGTGCAGTGGCCGATGGAGTCGTCTACATGGGCAACGGAGGTATCCACCGTACCGGCGCAGTTTAAGATCACCTGTACGACATTTATAAGCTGCGTGCGGAGCGTTTCTGCGGCGTCTGCGACTTCATGCAGTTCCAGGATATGATGTCTGCCGGCTTGAATCCGGAAGCTCAGATTTCCTTCGGAAAGCATGACGGTATCGTTACGGATGCTCTGAATCTGTTTTGCGACTGTTTTACCGATAATGACAGCGACAATGATGATAATGACTGTCATGACAGCACATATAAGCAGAATGTAGGTCAGGTAGCTGTTGGTGGCTTTTGTCAGTTCCGTGCTCGGCTTACCGGTGAAGATCATGCCTGCGATCCCGCCTTTTTGCTCGATCGGAATGTAGTAGCCGTAATAGTCATGTCCGCCGATATCGATATTTTTGGCGAAAAAGGTATTACCCTGTTCCAAAACGGCTTCTTTTACCTCATCGGAACATTGTGTCAAAAGCATACGGTTGCCTTCTTCATCCGTTAACGTAGTCAAATAGCGTGTGTCACCGTAGAAGAAGGTACAGTCGATGTCGGTCTTTTCCTTGATAAAATCGACAATGCCAAGACTGTCGGACAGATTGGTCCCGCCCTTATAGAGCAGATTGCCGGACAGCCAATAAGAGCCGGCGTCGATGGTGGTAAAAGTTTCCAACAGCGTATAGCCTGTGGCCTTTAAGGTGCCTTCTATTTCATTCTCCGCGGTGGAACGCATGTAACCGGAGGAAGAGATGAGATTAACGAGAATTGATACCAGTGCGGGCAGCAGGCATAATGTAATTAGGATCGTAACAATACTTGGCTTTTTTTTCATGCAGTTTTCTCCTGAATTGTATGGAAGAAGCCTGTCACCTTGCGTATAGGCATAGGGTGTCAGGCTTCATTATTCATTTTGGTAATAAGGGATATCATTTTGGAGCGTTCTGCCGGTATTATCCGAGCTGGAAGAAGGAAACGCTGTTATTTAACTGTTCTATGACAGTTTTCAATTCATTGGCCTGTCCGGCCACTTCTTCAATATTGGCTCTGAGTTCTTCCGTGGATGCATTTGCTTCTTCGGCGGAAGCGGCATTTTCCTGTGAGATACCGGATAAGTCGCTGACCGCGTCGAGAACGCTGACTTTACTCCTGTCTACCACTTCTACGAGTTCGGAGATCGTGTTGACGGCATCCGCGGCTTCAGAGATATTTTCATCCACGTGCTCGAAGCTGAGGTTTACACCTTTTAATGCCTCGGCTTCTTTGCCGACAGCATCCTGGATCTGTCCTGCGATCTTCGTACATTCTTCGGTCTTGGTCGTAATCTCTTCGATAATGGACTGAATCTGCTGTGCGGAAGAATTGGACTGTTCCGCAAGTTTCTGGATTTCACCGGCAACGACCGAGAATCCTCTTCCGGCTTCTCCGGCTCTGGCAGCTTCGATGCTTGCATTTAAGGAGAGCAGGTTTGTCTGATCGGAAATGTCCATGATCATCTGCGCAGCAGTCGTAATCTGCAAAACGGCGTCGCTGACACTGGAGATGCTGGTAATGACATTATCGGCGCTTGTCGTTGTATAACCGTTGGCGCTTAACAGTTCCTCGAGACTTTCTTTAGCGGTATTGCTGACTGCTGTAACTTCTTTGGTAACTTCCTGGGTTGCCAGAGAGCTTTCCGTGATCTGGGAAATATTGTTGGAAATCTCACTCATATCAAAAGCCTGTTTTTCAACCGAGGATGCCATGCTCTGTGCACCGTAGGCAAGTTCTTCCATAGTGGAGCTTAAGTCTTTGACTGCCTGTGCGCAGTTGGCCAGAGAGTCGTCTACATGAGCAACGGAGGCATCAACGGTGCCTGCACAGCCTAAAATCACCTGCACGACATCTACGAGCTGTGCACGAAGCTTTTCTGCAGCGGCGGCAACTTCATATAATTCTCTGATCTTATTTGTACTATTAATCTTGAAATCCAGTTTACCTTTGGAAAGCATGACGGTATCGTCACGGATAATCTGGATCTGCTTTGCCACCAGTTTGCCGACTATAACAGCAATGACAACGATAATCAGCATCAGAACGACACATATGAGCATGATATAAGCCAGATAGCTGTTGGTGGCTTTCGTCAGTTCTGTACTCGGTTTGCCGGTAAACATCATGCCGACAATCTCGCCCTTTTGTTCGATCGGAATATAGTATCCGTAAAAGTCCTGGCCGCCGATATCAACATTTTTGGCAAAGTATGTATTTCCCTGATTCAAAACTTCTTCCCTGACTTCATCGGAGCACTGTGTCAGGAGCATGCGGTTGCCGTTTTCATCAAAGAGTGTCGTCATATAACGGGTATCTCCGTAGAAAAGCGTACAGTCTATGCCGGTCTTTTCTTTCACGACGTCAACGATGTCTAAGTTGAAGGACAGATTGTTTCCGCCCTTATAAAGCGTATCGCCGGACAGTCGGTATGTGCCGCTGTCAAGTGCCTCAAGCGTTTGCAGCAGCGTATAGCCGGTGGCCTGCAAAGTGCCTTCAATTTCTTTTTCCGCAGTGGTGCGCATATAACCGGAAGAGGTGATGATATTAACGGAGATAGCGATCAGAGCAGGAAGCAGACATAGTAAGATTAGAATAATAATGATGCTTGGTTTCTTCTTCATTTTGATTTCTCCCCTGGATGATATAGTTTCTGCTTGTAACCTTCAAAAAAATTCACAAAATACTAAGTATAGTATAATCGTAATTTGTGCAGATTGCAAGAAAGAAAATAAGAAAGCGAATAAAAACAGACCGATTCTAAGAGAAAACCGATTCCTGACAGATGTATATAAAAGGAAGAAAAAATACGGAAAAAGAGCTCCGGCAGCAGCGCCAATATTGTACCGGATACTTTTTTGGCATGCGAGAAGAGCCGGACTTGTTTTGCGGCCTTTTTGGTGTTAATATAATGAGAAAAATGAAAATAGAAGTCATTCGTTTTATGGAGAACAGGAGTTCTTATGCAGAAAAAAATTGCCGTTATCAATGATATTTCCGGTTTTGGCCGGTGTTCCATAGCAGTGTCTTTGCCCATTATTTCCTATCTGGGCGTGCAGTGCTGTCCTGTGCCGACATCGATTTTTTCCAATCATACGGGATATCCGCATTTCTTTTTTGATGATTATACGGACAGAATGCCTGCCTATATAGCCAACTGGAAGAAACTCGGCCTGACCTTTGAGGGAATAACGACGGGATTTTTAGGTTCTGTCAGACAGATCCGGATCGTCAAAGAGTTTATCCGGGAATTTTCCAGGGAAAATACGCTCATTATCATCGATCCGGTCATGGGAGATAACGGGAGACTGTATTCTACTTATACGAAGGAACTATGTGAAGAAATGAAGCAGCTGACTGCTTATGCGGACATTCTTACGCCGAATCTGACAGAATGCTGCAATCTGACGGACACGCCGTATAAAGACAGCGGCTGGAAGAAAAAGGAACTGTATGCGATGGCCCGGACGCTTTCTGAACAGGGGCCCGAAAAAGTTGTGATCACCGGTATCAGACAGGGAGAATTTATTGCAAACTATATCTATGAAAAAGGCAGAGAGCCGAAATGGATACGGACCCACAAAGTGGGCACGGAACGTTCCGGGACGGGAGATGTCTTTGCGTCCGTGATCGCGGCGGATGCCGTAAACGGTGTGCCTTTTGATAAATCTGTCAGAAAGGCCTCCGGTTTTGTCAAGAAATGCATTCTGAAATCCATCGAACTGGACATTCAAAAGACGGACGGCGTCTGTTTTGAGGAAATACTGTTTCAATTAAAAAGAGATTAAAAGGAATAAAAATGCAAACGATAGAAATGAAGAAAGGAAGATCAAAATGGTAATTTTATATGAAGTACATGAAAATCTGTATGTCAATATGACGAACCGCTGTCCCTGTGCCTGCACATTCTGTCTGCGTCAGACGAGGGACGAGATGAACCATTCCGGAAGTCTGTGGCTTGAGAGAGAACCAAGTGTGGAAGAGGTTATTGCGGAATTTGATAAATTCGATATGACGAAATATAAAGAACTGGTATTTTGCGGGTTCGGCGAGCCGACGCAGCGTCTGGAAGATCTGCTGAAAGTAGCGGCTTACGCCAAAGAAAAATTTCATATATCCATTCGTGTCAATACGAACGGACTTTCCGACCTGCTCTATGATAAAGATACGGCGCCGATGTACGAAGGACTTGTCGATACGATCTCCATTAGTCTGAATACGCCGGACAGGGAAGAATATCTGAAACTCACCCGCAGTAAGTTCGGCATCATATCCCATGACGCCATGCTTCGTTTTGCAGGCAATGTCAGCCGTTATGTACCGCATGTCATTCTTTCGACCGTAGCAACGACGATTACGGAAAAAGAGGAAGCACAGTGCAGGGCAATCTGCGAAAAGCTAGGCGTTACTTACCGCATCAGACCATTTGAAGATTCATAAAGAATGATAGCATGCGGACAGCCGCGGCAGGCGGCCTTGCAATATGTCCTTCAGGCATCCACAAGGTACTGCAGCTCAAAAGGATAGCCGTTTTTTTTGTTACGGGCAGAGGAGGTATCGGTTTCGATAATGCAGAAAGAATCACTGCGCAGAACCTCTTTCATTTCCTCCCGCACAGACTCTGCCATATGAGTAGAGATTTTGCGGCAGATGTGTGTTCCGCCCGGTAATATACGCAGCATATCCGGGTTTGTCTGGGCAGCGGAGGATTCCGCATCTTGTGTATTGACCGACAGAAACATATATCTGCTCAGCTCGCCGTTATGATATTCGTGCAGAATGCCGGAGGGATAGGAAACATTGATTCCCCTTTGCTGTGCGGTAACGAAAAGTTTCAGAATGTATTGTCCGTAATATTTCGGTGTATCCATGTCTTCCAACGGAACGGTCATGACCGTCCGGGCCGGGAATGTATTCTGGTAAAAACCATCCGGCAGCATCAGGCCGGATTTGCTTTCCGGTATCTTCATGGTGCCGTTTGCGGAACTGGAGAGCTTCTGCAGAGTGTCCTGCAGCGCTTCCAGACACTGATGAATGTCCATGATTTTTTCTTCGGCCAGAATCTTGCCGTCATAAAGGAGTCTCTGCAGATTGATCGTATCGTTTTCCACATACTGGTGCAGATCTTTGAGCGGAATACCCAGCTTAATGCAGAGAGTGACCGCATCCAGCAGATAAAGCTGTTCTTCCGTATAATACCGGTAGTTTGTCTCCGCGTTGACAAATGCCGGTTTCAAAATGCCGATCTTGTCATAATAGCGCAGCGATTTGATACTGACATTCTTCATCTTGGAAACTTTACCGATAGAAAGATATTGATTCATATGGATACTCCTTTATGTAATATTATAAGGATATTTTCCTAAAACTCTAACCTTGTGTCATGGTTATATAATATTACTATGACATATTATGTCTTTTTTTGCAATAGCCGGGACGGAAAATTGTAAAGAAAAGCGGGCCGGATGGCATAAAAAGGCGCCGGCCCGCTGTTATGCGGACGCCGGCGTTTTTTTACGGATATCCTGTCGGATCATCCCATAGTAACGACAACATCATAGTTTTCTTTACCGGCCACGTAAGGAATGATACAGCCTTCGACAGCCTGGCCATCTACCGTTATGGATTTTATGCCTTTTTCCACATGCTCAGGATTTACTACCTGAATATGGTAGGTTCCCTCGCGGAATTTTCTCGTCAGTTCAAAGTCGCCGAAATCTTTCGGCACACAAGGGTCAATGCTTAATCCCGTATGCGTAGGATATACACCCAGAATATACTGTGATATATTGACAAATGTCCATGCGGCCGTGCCGGTCAGCCAGCTGTTTTTGGCCTCGCCGTGGAATTTGGCGTCTTTACCGGCTACCATCTGGGAATACACATAAGGCTCCGTTCTGTGGATCTCGCTGATCTCTTCCACATAAGCGGGACAGGTCTTCTGATAGATTTCAAAAGCACGGCCGCCGCGTCCGATCACGGTTTCTGCGATGGAAACCCACGGATTGTTATGACAGAAGATACCGGCGTTTTCTTTGTATCCCGGCGGATAAGAAGATACTTCGCCGAGCTCTAAGTGATATTTCGTATAAGCGGGCTGTAAGATCATAACGCCGTATTTGGTATCCAGTTTTTCTTTGACGGAATCGAGCGCTTTCTCTGCAAGTCCTTCATTCACGCCGACACCGGCTAAAACACAGAATCCCTGCGGCTCGATATAAATCTGCCCTTCTTCGCATTCTTTGGAACCGATCTTATGACTGTATGCGTCATAGGCCCGTACGAACCAATCTCCATCCCAGCCGTCTTTTAAGATGGCGTCATACATTTTCGCTACTTCAGCCCGTGCTCTGCCGGCTTCCGCCTGATCGCCCGTCAGTTCGCAGAGCTGTGCGTATTCTTCTCCGTATTTGACAAACATACCGGCGATAAATACGGATTCCGCAACGGGGCCTTCGGAAGGGCCGAATGTCTGGAAGGATTCTCCCGGATGCTCGGAGAAGCAGTTCAAATTCAGACAGTCGTTCCAGTCGGCGCGTCCGATCAGAGGCAGTTCATGCGGTCCTTTATGCCCGATGATATAGTCAAGAGAACGTTTTAAGTGGTCCATCAGAGGAGCAGCCACCGACATATCGTTATCGAAAGGAACCATTTCCGTCAAAATAGAGGTATCGCCGCTTTCACGGACATAGGCCGAAGTACCGGCGATCAGCCATAACGGGTCGTCGTTAAAGCCGCTTCCGATATCGGAGTTGCCCTTCTTGGTAAGAGGCTGATACTGATGATATGCGCTGCCATCCTGAAACTGTGTGGAAGCGATATCGATAATTCTCTGTCTTGCCCTGTCAGGGATCAGATGCACGAAACCAAGCAGATCCTGACAGGAATCCCGGAAACCCATACCGCGTCCGATACCCGATTCATAGTAGGAGGCGGAGCGTGACATATTGAATGTTACCATACATTGATACTGGTTCCAGATATTGACCATGCGGTCTACTTTATCATTGGAAGATTTGACGCTGTATTTGGAAAGGAGCGCTTTCCAATAGTCGTTTAACCCGGCAAAAGCCTTGTCTACATCAGTGTCGGACTGATATTTCGCGAGCATGGCATTGGCCGGCTTTTTGTTGATAATACCGGGAGCCTCCCATTTTTCCGCTTCGGGATTCTCGACATAACCGAGTACGAATACATAGGATTTCGTTTCGCCCGGAGCTAAAGATACGTTGATCTGATGGGAAGCGACAGGTGACCATCCGCTTGCCATAGAGTTTGTACAACGGCCGTTTTCTACGGCTTCCGGATTGGCAGCGCCCCGGTAGGCGCCGAGGAATGCGTCGCGGCTTGTATCAAAACCGTCTACCGGCGTGTTGACGGAATAAACTGCGTAGTGATTCCTGCGTTCTCTGTATTCTGTTTTATGATAGATGGCAGAGCCGGATACTTCGACTTCACCGGTGCTTAAATTCCTCTGGAAATTTCGCGAATCGTCATCTGCATTCCACAGACACCATTCTACATAGGAAAACAAAGAAATCTCCTTGGCAGTATTTCCTTTGTTCGTCAGTTTGACCTGGCTGATCTCACAGGTGTCGTCCATTGGAACAAAAGTCAGTACGGAGGCTTCCAGCTCATTTTTGACGCCCGTGAAACGGCTGTATCCGATACCGTGGCGGCATTCATAACTGTCGAGTTCCGTCTGGGTCGGTTTCCAGCCCGGATTCCAGATACAGTTTCCTTCTTTAATATAGAAGTATTTGCCGTTGATGTCGTTTGGCACATCATTGTAGCGGTAACGGGTCATGCGTAACAGCTTGGCATCCTTATAGAACGTATAGCCGCCGCATGTGTTGGAGATCAGGGTAAAAAAATCATTGCATCCCAGATAGTTGATCCACGGCAAAGGGGTTTTGGGAGTTGTGATGACATACTCACGGTTGGCATCATCGAAAAATCCGAATTTCATAGTGTGTTCTCCTTTTTTTATTAATATATTGAATATGGTTAGTCAGATTGGAATGAAAAACAGTCTGGTTTGTGTCTGCAGTTCAACACGCAGCATATTGCAGTATGGTCAGTATATCGTAAAGCCGGGTGCCAGATTGCAGTTTTTGTTTCAATGATTCGAAAATAAGAAAACGATTAAGTTTCTAAAAAATGTAAAAAACATGATTAAGTGATAAAAAAATTATACAGAAAAAACAGGGAAAATGCAATAAAAATTATCATATATATAAAGAAGTTTCCCGATACGGCATATTTGCGCGCAGTTGTTTATGCCTGTTTTCGCAGCATGATACGAAACCGTTTTCTATAAATAAGTCTAAATTGTAAACAAACTGTTAAGTGATTATGCAAAACCACATAAAAAACCATGTCCAAAATGTGAAAAGTACACAAAATTATAAAAAATATACAAAAAATATAAAAAGAGTATTGCAAAATTATAAAAAGTGATATACACTAATAATACGAAAACGATTAAGTGATTTGGGCCGGTTCCTCTCAGCAGACAAACGGCAGGATGTGTCCAGAATTTTACAGAGACAGGGGCTGACGCGAATGGTATCCTTGAAAGATATTTCAAACGCATGCGGTGTATCGATAGCCACCGTGAGCAAAGCGCTCAATGATCATAACGATATAGGAGCGGATACGAAACAGCATATTAAGCAGGTTGCCAAGGATATGGGATATTTACCCAATTCCGCAGCCAAAGCGCTGAAAACGCATCGTACATACAATATCGGAGTGCTTTTCGTAGATGATGACCAGAGCGGTCTGACGCATGACTATTTTGCCTATGTGCTGGACAGTTTAAAGCGGACAATAGAAGCCAAAGGATATGATCTTACGTTTATTAACGGCTGCAAAACAAGGCCGAACAAGATGTCTTATCTGGAGCATTGCAGATACAGAGGCTTTGACGGCGTGGTGATCGCCTGTATCGATTTCTCGCATCCCGAGGTGTTGGAACTTGTTCAAAGCAATGTTCCGACAGTCACGATCGACCATATATTCAATAGTGTCAGTGCGATCATGTCGGACAACGTAAAAGGGATCCATGACCTGCTGCACTACATCTATGATAAAGGTCATCGCCGGATTGCTTATATACACGGATCGGAATCCTCGGTAGCCAAAAGCCGTCTGACTTCTTTCTACAAGACATTGGCGGAACTTGGCATAGACGTTCCGGACGAATATGTGATCGAAGCGCCGTACCGTGATACCAAGGCGGCATACAGGGAAACAATGCGTCTGCTTGATTTAAAGAACAGGCCGACCTGTATTTTATATCCTGATGACTTCGCCTGTTTTGGCGGAATCAATGCCATTAAGGAAAGAGGTTTACGGATACCGGAAGACATTTCGGTTGCCGGATATGACGGGATCCGTGTGGCGAGGCACATCGAACCGCAGCTCACAACATTGAAGCAGGATACACAGGCGCTGGGGCAGAAGGCGGCAGAGAAACTGATAAGCCTGATCGAACACCCGAAAACGACGATCATAGAACAGGTCGTTGTAGAAGGAACGGTATTTCCCGGCAGATCGGTGGCAGATTTGACATAACACTTTAAGCAGGGCATTTATATCAGAGCATCTGATATTTTTATAAATGCATAACAAAGCAAAGATGTAATAATGACATTACATCCAAAAATTTCAAAGGGAGGAAAATATTCTATGAAGAAAAAGTTACTTAGTGCACTTCTTTCTACAGCAATGGTAGCAAGCCTGCTTGTTGGTTGCGGCGGTTCAGATAACAATGCATCCGACAGTACAGCAGACAACAGTGCGGCAACAGACAGTTCCACAACAGATGACAGTGCGGCAACAGATACGGCGGCAGATGATACTGCAACAGATACTGCGTCAGATTCCGCAGAGGGGGGGGATAAATTCTACATCTACTCCTGGAACACGGAAGTACAGGAAAGACTTGCTTATGTATATGAAGTTTATCCGGAGATCGAGAGCAGAATCGAATATGTAAACGTTGGTGACTCCGCAGTATATCAGGAGAAGATCGATCAGTTACTGCAGAATCCTGATGCAGAAGATTATCCTGACATGATCGCTTTCGAAGCGGCTTATATCATGAAGTACACAAACAGCGATTTTACCATTCCGGTAACGGACTGCGGTATTACGGATGCTGATCTGGCAGAAATGTATCCTTATACAATTACAATTGCAACAGATCAAAGAGATGGTTCCTTGAAAGGTGTTTCATGGCAGTCATGCCCTGGTTCATTCATCTACAGAGCTGACCTTGCAGAAAGTCTTCTCGGCGTAAAGAGTCCTGAAGAAATGCAGGCAAAGATCGGTTCCTGGGATGACTTCCTTGCAACAGCAAGAGAGATCAAAGAGAAATCCGGCGATGCAACAAGGATCCTTTCTTCTAACGGCGACGTTGTAAACACATTTATGTCTAACAAGACTGATCCCTGGGTAAGCTCTGACGGCGTATTCCATATGGATCCTTCCATGGAAGAGTATATGGACGTTGTTAAGACATTAGAGCAGGAAGATTTAACACAGAAGACTACACAGTGGTCTGACGAGTGGAATGCAGGTCCTTCTACCGACGCTGTATTCGGTTATTTCGGATGTACATGGTTCTTACACTGGACGATCAAACCTAACTGCGGCGGTGAAGCTGTAGGTGAAGGCACATACGGTTCATGGAATATGTGCGAAGGCCCGGCTCCTTACTACTGGGGCGGTACATGGTTTGGTGCAACAGCAGGATGTTCCGATACAGAACTGGCTGGTAAGATCATGAAGACTCTTTGCTGTGATACGGAAGTTATGACCAAAGTGTCTGAGGAAACATTGGACTATGTAAATAACAAGACAGCTATGAAGACATTATCCGATGCAGGCAAGGGTGCATACGACTTCTTAGGCGGACAGGACTTCATCGCAGTATTCTCTCCTCTGGCAGAGAACGTAGACGTATCCTGGATGAGCGCATATGACCAGAAAGTAAATGAGTTACTGGATACACAGGTAACAGCATATGCGAAAGGCGAGAAAGACAAAGAAACAGCTATCGCAGATTTCAAGACAGCTGTAGCGGAAGCTTATCCGGCAGTAACAGTAGAATAAAAACAGTATAAATAATCATTCTGTACCGGCTTTTATAGTCGGTACAGATATTATAAAGACATTTTTGAGGGGGACTGCGGCACAGATATTTGAGAGGATTCCGGAAACGGAGAATTGTCAAATGCCTGTGGCGCAGGACGGGCGGAGAAAATGGTCACAGAATGAAAGATAATGATTATTAGAAAATATTTATAAAAGAAGGAAGTGGACATATGGCAAAGAGCAATGGTAAAAAGCGTAAAACAGTAGAGTACGGCCGCTACGGCTACTTCTTTATTGCACCGTTTTTTATTGTATTCGCAATCTTCCAGTTATGGCCCCTGATCTATACGATGGGTCTGGCATTTTGTGAAAATTATACGGATACGATGTTCAATATGGAAGTAGGACCGACTTTTAACGGCCTGGAAAACTTCGGTACGATCTTTGTGAGCAACAAAGGTACGTTATTTGATACTTATACATTCAGGGCGCTTGGAAATACGATCATCATGTGGATGATGAACTTCCTGCCGCAGATACTTCTGGCGCTGCTTCTGGCGGTCTGGTTTACGGATACCAGAGTTAAACTGAAAGCACAGGGCGCATATAAGATTCTGACTTTTATGCCGAATATTATTACGGCGGCAACGATTTCCGTTCTGTTCTATAAATTGTTTGACTACCCGAACGGACCGCTCAACCAGATCCTTGTTAACAGCGGAATCTGGTCGGAACCTTTCCGTTTCCTGGATACGAAATGGTCAACCAGAGGTATCGTTTCTTTTATAAACTTCTGGATGTGGTATGGAAATACGATGATCGTTTTGACAGCGGGTGTACTCGGTATCAGTCCTTCGCTGTTCGAGGCAGCCAGAGTGGACGGCGCTTCCAGCTGGCAGATCTTTAAGAGTGTGACATTGCCGCTTCTGCGTCCGATCATGCTGTTTACGTTAGTAAACTCCGCAATCGGCGGTCTGCAGATGTACGATATTCCGAAATTGCTGACGACAAGCGGATACGGCGATCCGGATTATACGACGAGAACGATCACTATGTATATCCGTGAACTGGCGTTTACGGGTTCCAGACAGATGGGAAAGGCATCGGCGGCATCTCTCGTACTGTTCGTTGTCACATTGTTCTTCAGTCTGATCCTCTTCTATATTATGAGAGATAAAGATGCCATCAGAGAAAAGAAGACGATCAAGGCAGCGCAGAAAGCAAGAAAGGAGGCAAAATAGTCATGGCAGATAAAAACGTTAAGGGCGGATTACATGCAAGAATACTCGGCGCCCAGATATTTAGAAATGCTATTTGTATTTTCCTCTGTTTCTTAAGTTTGATCCCGTTCTGGATCATGATCGTGAATGCAACGAGAACGAGCGTGGATATACAGTCGAGTTTTTCCCTGATACCGTCTCATTATTTCATGGAAAACTGGCAGAAACTGCTGTATCAGTGTAATGAAAATGTACCTTTGTGGAAGTATATGACAAACAGCTGTATCATCGCATTCGGTTCCACGATACTGACCGTATATTTTTCGACGATGACAGCTTATGGTGTTACGGTATATAAATTCAAAGGATGTCAGTTCGCCTGGGCATTTATTATGGCGATTATGATGATTCCCGTACAGGTTTCCTCAATCGGTTTCTTCCGTTTTATGTTTGGATTGGGACTTGGCAACAGCTATGCACCGCTTATCATTCCCGCGATCGCAGCTCCGTCTACCGTCTTCTTTATGAGACAGTACATGCTGAGCGCATTACCGTTGGAAATCGTAGATGCGGCCAGGATCGACGGCTCTGCCGAGTTTAAGACATTCAATACCATTGCGATGCCGCTTATGAAGCCGGCGGTAGCAACACAGTGTATCTTTGCTTTTATCGCATCATGGAACAATTTCTATACGCCTTCCATGCTGCTTACATCTCAGAAAAAGTATACGCTGCCGATGTTTGTGCAGTTGATGAGAGGTGAAAGATTCCGTTCCGATCATGGAATCATCTATGTCGGACTGGTTATTACGATCTTACCGATCTTTATCGTATACTTCATTCTGTCCAAACACATCATCGCAGGTGTGGCGCTGGGCGGTGTTAAAGAATAACCTGAAAAACTTTCGGGTTTTGTCCCGGAGAACAGGCGCCGGTCAAACTTACGAATTGATACGGAATAGGGAAAGGGTGTGTCGTTTAAAAGCGATACGCCCTTTTTGCTGTTTTGACGGGTTTTAATGAAAATTTAAGAATGCAGTCGTAGTAAAATGGAAAATATTGTGATACACTGTTTAAAGAGCAGAGGAAAGGCATGGTTTGGAAAATGTCACAGATCATATGCGCTACGGAGAAAATAAAGGTATATGAAGGCCTGCAGAGGCTGTGCGAATATGCGGGAAAAGATATACGTTGGTGCGATGGATTGTGGCTCGCCATGTTAAATGATGAAGATCTGTATGAAGAATTTCTTTATTATCTGGAACATCACAGTTTTGCGGACCGCATGAAGGCAGCAGGGTATTCTTTGACGGATATCTATGTATGGCAGATGCAGCAGTATAATCTGATAAGCGACACCGGTAAGAATACGGAGAGCTGTAATAAGGAAGCAATGGTCTTACAGGCGTTCCAGACAATGACAAGAATGAAAAAGGACCCTGCATATTATACCGGGAAACTGAGTGAAGATGCCGGTATGGACAGGGAATAAAAGACGCGGCCGAGGATATCTATGGAAATGGACAGAAACGAATTTATTGAAAAACTGCAGCGTACGCTTGCCGGAGGATTGAGCAGCGCCCAGGTGGCGGAGAACGTGCGTTACTATCAGGATTATATCGCATCCGAGATCAGAAAGGGGCAGACGGAGGAAGAAGTGCTTTCGCAGCTTGGTGACCCCAGACTGCTTGCAAAGAGCATTATAGAGGCAAATAAACGGGCAGGGGCTTCTTATGGCTCCAATCAGGAGTATGACGAGGAGATAGCCGATGAATCCGCGAAGAGACACGGCAGACGGTATGAGAGAAGCCTTATGCTGCCGGGCTGGCTTTTTATGGTGATCATTACCGTAGTGGTGATCGTGGTGATCGGAATCGCCACATCATTGATCTCTTTATTTGCGCCGGTTATCATTGTGGGACTGGTAGTGCTGCTTATTGCGAAAGTTTTTCAGAATAATACAAAATAGTCCATTGTTTCCAATGGACTATTAAGGGGAGTATAAATAATTAATATATAAGGGTTTGCAGATAGAAAAATGAAGGGGTATTTCTATCTACACTTTCTATTATATACAAAAATCACAGAAATGCAATTTAAAATAGTACCAAAGTACCATATGATATTTTGGTAAATTTATATAAAAAAATAGTACTAAAGACCTATATTGGTCCTGAATACTTTTCAAGAAATCTTGTCATACTATTTCTGTAACAAAAAACAATCAGGAGGTATGCAAGATGTCTAAGAATGATTATAACCAGAATGCGCAGAACAATGAAAAACAGCAGGACAAGGCTAACAACTGCAACAGCCAGAATGCTCAGAACAACCAGAAGAACAATTCTAAGAACAGTTCCAGCAGCAATGCGCAGAACAGCCAGAAGAACAACTACTAAAATAAAACAAGAGCGGCATAGCCACATGGCTGTGCCGTTTTTGTATTTGACACATATGCATGGATTTTATATGATAAAAGTAACATTGACCGAGTGTTGCGCTTTATAGGGCAGGAAGGGGGAAACCATATGATATCATTGGACCAGGAGGGCTATTTAACATTGGGAAAAAAGCAGGCGGTCCTGACGGGCAGATGCAGATTCCGGGTGAAAGATAAGAATGGACGTGTCAAACTGGAAGGACAGGCGGAGGAGTTTGGGATGGATCCGGCTTCGGGAGACAATGTTTTTATCGCAGATTTTACACCGCTTAAAACACCTGGTACATATTGCATCAGAACGGATACAGCGGAAGGTTCCTGCCATTTTCGCGTCGGAAATGATATTTATCATGATCTGCACAGAGATCTGTTAAAAGCATTCTATTTTCAGCGCTGCGGTTGTGCGCTGGAAGAGAAATATGCCGGAAAATTTACGCATGCATGCTGTCATACGCAGAAGGCCATGCTGTGGGAAGACCGCAGCGTCATAAAAGAAGTAAGCGGCGGCTGGCATGATGCCGGGGATTACGGACGGTATATATCGCCTGCTGCGGCAGCGGTGGCGCACCTGTTATATGCGTTTCGTCTGTTTCCCGAATGTTTTAACGAAAAGACCGGTATACCGGAGAGTGGAAACGGTATACCGGATGTTTTGAATGAATGCCGCTATGAACTGGAGTGGATGCTAAAAATGCAGGCAGAAGATGGCGGCGCATACCATAAACTGACATCGGCGATGCACGCAGACTTTGTGATGCCGCAGGATGATAAAAGCCAGTTTTATATTTTCCCTGTTTCATCTATGGCTACGGCGGATTATGCGGCGGTCATGGCTTTGGCCTCCTGCGTTTATGAGCCGTATGACGAAGATTTTGCATACCGTCTTTCAGAAGCGGCGAAGAAAGCATGGGAATGGCTGGAAGAACACCCTGAATATGTCGGTTTTTCAAATCCGGACAATTGCAACACCGGAGAATACGGTGATGAAAGCGACCTTGACGAAAGGCTTTGGGCCGCAGCGGAAATGTATATGATGACCGGAGAAAAGAAGTATCAGAAGATCCTGAAAAAATTTGCGAAAGAAGAGGTCGGAAAAACGGATTTCGGCTGGACGGACGTGTCCGGCTTTGCTTCTCTGGCTGTTTTGACAAATAAGAGGAACCGCGTGTCGGAATGGATACGGCATGATTTTAAGAATGCGGTCATACAGGAAGCCAGCCGTCTATTGCAGATCGTGGAAGAGAATGCTTATCGTGTGGCAATGAAACCGGAGGATTATGTATGGGGAAGCAATATGGTCGTACTAAACAGGGGAATGCTCTTTATCCTGGCGGCGCTCATATCAAACGGAGAAAGTGCAAGAGCCTATGAACAGGCAGCTCTTGACCAGCTTCATTATATTCTGGGGGTCAATGCGACAGGGTACAGCTATGTGACGGGACATGGTGAAAATGCTTTTAAACATCCCCATAACAGACCGACAGAGGCAGATGGCATCGAAGAGCCGATTCCCGGTTTTGTCAGCGGCGGACCGTGTAAAAAGCCGTGCGATGCAAAGGCAATGGAGATGATCGAAGAGGGAACGCCGCCGATGAAGTGTTATCTGGATGATGCGGCCTGTTATTCCCTGAATGAAATAACGATTTACTGGAATTCACCGGCCGTTTTCCTTGTGTCATTTATTATTAAAATGACGGATAAACTCGGGAAAACGAAAAGAAGAAGCGCAGCGAAAACGGAGAAGAACGAAACTGCCAAGGCGCCTGCCAAAACCGTGAAGAAAACAGAGGTTATGGAGAAAACCAGGACGCCTGCTAAGGCCCGGAAAACCGAAACCGTTACTGAGGCTGAAGCCGCGGAGGAAACCGAAACAAAAACTAAGGCCGAATCCGTAAAAGATACGGAAATGATCGAAGAAATGGAAGATTGTAATGATTGACAGAAAATGAGCGACACTTTACAATAATCTATGGAAAGTCAAAGAAGGGAATCTGGTTAGACGTATGGAGTTTATCGTGCCGTGCCATTTTGGTCTGGAGTCAGTACTGAAAAAAGAAATTTTGGATCTGGGATACGAAGTCCTGTCTGTAGAAGATGGGCGTGTCACTTTTGCAGGCGGTGAGGAGGCGCTTTGCCGGGCAAATGTTTTTTTGCGGACGGCCGAGCGGGTACTGATCAGGGTCGGCAGTTTTCATGCGGAAAGTTTCGAGGAACTTTTTCAGGGGACACGGAATCTGCCGTGGGAAGCGTATATACCGGAGAATGGACGATTCTGGGTTGCCAAGGCGGCCAGTATCAAAAGCAGGCTTTTCAGTCCTTCGGATATACAGTCTATTATGAAAAAAGCCATGGTAGAGAGGCTAAAGTCAGTCTACCATAAGGCATGGTTTTCGGAAGACGGGGATTCTTACCCGGTCAGAGTCTTTCTGATGAAAGATGAAGTGACGGTCGGATTGGATACGACAGGAGAATCATTACATAAAAGAGGATACAGGAAACTTACGGCAAAGGCGCCGATTGCAGAAAATCTGGCAGCGGCGTTGATCATGCTGTCTCCGTGGCGGGGGGACCGGATTCTGGTAGATCCTTTTTGCGGGAGCGGAACTTTTCCCATCGAAGCGGCTATGATGGCAGCGCATATGGCGCCCGGCATGAACCGTAGTTTCATTGCAGAGGACTGGAAACATATTGCGGCGCGTAAATGCTGGTATCAGGCGATGGATGAAGCTGCGGACATGGTAGATAAAAAGATAGAGACCGATATCCAGGGATATGACATCGACGATAAGATGGTGGCGGCAGCCAGAAGCAATGCTGCGCTTGCAGGCGTAGAAGATATGATCCACTTTCAGAGAAAGAGTGTGAGTGAACTCAGTCATTCCAAAAAGTACGGTTTTTTGATAACCAATCCTCCCTACGGGGAACGGCTGGAAGATAAGAAAGAACTGCCGGCCCTTTACAGGACGCTGGGAGAGCGGTATGCGGCGTTAGACGCCTGGTCGATGTACGTTATTTCCTCTTATGAACAGGCAGAACAGTATATCGGGCGGAAGGCGGATAAAAACAGGAAGATCTATAACGGTATGATGAAAACATATTATTATCAGTTTATGGGTCCAAAACCGCCTTACCGTAAAAACAGACAACAGGAAGAAAGGCATGGTCATTGAGATGCAGCAGAGCAGACTTATGAAAAGAACAGCAGTCTATACCGTCGTATTTGCAGTCTGTGCGCTTGCGGTGATCTTTTATTATTCAACGCATAAACTGGTAGTGATAGCGGATGTGGCGCAGGATGAAGTCGTTCAAAGCGCGCAGGAAAAAAACAGTGCAGATGGAGGTACGGACGATCCGAAACAGGATACGGCGTATGATCTGCAGGATGAAAATGCGGTCCTTTTTGCGCAGAACGGACAGGAGATGAATTACTTCTGCATTCCCTTACACGAAAGCGTCAAGGCCGAGAATGTAGCGGTAGAGAATCATTATATGGATAAGGAACTCTGGGTGAGCATCAGCCGGACGCAGGATGCCGAAGTATACGAGGACTTCTATAGATCGCAGGGCGTTTACGGAAACTGCAGCGCTGTCGTTGACGGCTATTTTGAGAACGGTTCGGACACTTTCTGGTTAAAATTTAAACTGACGGATATTTACGAGTACCACAGTATTTTCGAGGACAGCAAACTCTATATCGAATTTGTCACACCCAAAGAAGTATATGACAGGATCGTTGTGATCGATCCGGCCTACGGAGCAGATGAAACGGGCGCCGTTTCGGAAGAAATGCAGGGGAAGGACATTACGATCGCGATCGCCCGTGCCTTGAAGAAAAAACTGGACGGAACGGATATTAAAGTGTATTATACGAGGATGGACGACAGCAATCCAAGTGACGAAAACCGCGTCGGTCTGACCAATGCGGCCAGAGCCGATATGCTGATCCGGATTGAAGTAAATGAGAATGAAGATACCAAGATCTATGGTACGGAAGCCGTATACAACAGCAGATTTTTCATCCCCGGATTCGGCAGTATAGAGCTTGCGGATCTGTTGGAGCGGGAAGTGGTTACGGCAATCAGCGGCAAAGCCAACGGCCTGATCGAGTCCACCCAGGAAGACGTGGTTATCAATGAGGCGACGGTGCCGGCAGCCACGATCAAAGTCGGTTATGTGAGCAACGGACAGGAAGCCATCTTATTAAATAGAGAAGATTATATTGAAAAGATCGCAGACGGTATCTATCAGGCGATCATGACAGCTTACGCAGAATAGTAAAAACAGCCAGGAAAAGGAAACGGTGGATGACAGTGGAAGAGACAATTGTTTTTGCAACCGGAAACGAGGGAAAAATGCGGGAGATCCGGCAGATTCTGGAAGGCATGGACGTAGAGATCTTATCGATGAAACAGGCGGGCATTACGGCAGATATTATAGAAAACGGCACCACCTTTATGGAAAATGCGGTGATAAAAGCAAGAGCCGTGGCAGCGAAAACGGATCATATCGTTATCGCGGACGATTCCGGCCTGGAAATTGATTACCTGAATAAAGAACCCGGTATCTATTCGGCAAGATATTTAGGAGAAGACACTTCTTATGATATTAAGAACGTCGCATTGTTAGAGCGGATGGAAGGCGTGACGGATGAAAAGCGGACGGCACGGTTCGTCTGTGCGATGGCAGCAGTCCTTCCGGGCGGAGAACTGGTGACGACACAGGGCGTAATAGAAGGAAGGATCGCATACCGGATAGAGGGAGAAAACGGATTTGGTTATGATCCGATCTTTTATCTGCCGGAATACGGCTGCACTTCCGCACAGATAAGCGAAGAAGAAAAGAATGCGATCAGTCACAGAGGCAGAGCATTACAGAAAATGAGAGCGGAACTGGAGAAAAGAATTTAGCAGGTGGATATATGAAAATACTGATTGTAAGTGACACGCATCGCCGGAACGAAAACTTTAATAAGGTGATAGAGAAGACAGGACCGGTCGATCTGTTAGTACACTGCGGCGATGCAGAAGGCAGCGAGGATATTCTCGAAAGGACGGCCGGATGCCCGATCCAGGTCGTGCAGGGAAACAACGACTTTCTGTCCAACATCCCAAGAGAAAAAGAGTTTCAGATCGGAGCGTATAAAGTCTGGCTTACGCATGGGCACAATTACTATGTTTCCATGAATTATGAAATCCTAAAGAGTGAAGCCAGAGACCGGAAAGCAGATATCGTGATGTGCGGCCATACGCATAAACCGATCGTGGATATTGCGGGTGATCTGACATTGATTAATCCCGGCAGCCTGAGCTATCCCCGGCAGGAAGGAAGAAAACCTTCCTATATTATAATGGAACTGGATAACGCAGGGGAAGCGCATTATACGATCAATTACCTTTCATAAAAGATATAATTCAGTCACGGGAAAAGAAACAGACATAAGCGGGAACGGAAAATCCAAAAAGTAAAAATATGGCATGTTATCATAATAAAATGATAAAAGAGGTTGACAGACGAAAATCCATATTATATAATATGACTTGCGTTGTGATAAAACAACGTTGATAGCGATACCTGCCGGGGTGTGGCTCAGCTTGGCTAGAGCGCCTGGTTTGGGACCAGGAGGTCGCAGGTTCGAATCCTGTCACCCCGATTCGGGGATATATGCGGGTGTAGTTCAATGGTAGAACACCAGCCTTCCAAGCTGGATACGTGGGTTCGATTCCCATCACCCGCTT
>ERZ808040.141-NODE-141-length-70272-cov-9.905392_pt1 | contig 70272 bp, 62 predicted proteins | sample MGYA00380191_ERZ808040 | MGnify/ENA primary metagenome ERZ808040 (study PRJEB31490, sample SAMN06133395) | mouse gut metagenome | isolation source: J6 | host: mice | place: China: Chengdu | collected 2015-05 ...
GATGACTATAAATACAGTCCGCGGAGCGCAGGCAAGTGCCATCATTTACAGTATTACCGAAACCGCACGTGCAAACAACTTAAATGTTTATTATTACATCAAACATCTGCTGACGGAGCTACCGCAGCTTATAGATAAAAACGGGAATATAGAACAACCCGTGCTGGAACCACTCATGCCGTGGTCAAAAACTTTGCCGGCTGATTGTTACAGCAAGCGTCGCAGTTAAGCGGCGCTTAAATTTTAGGAGGGGCGTCGGATTTGACGCTTACTCATAATCTTCATAAGTGGAAAGTTTTAATATGCCCCTGATGCTCAAATTCAGGTTTTGGGCTTCCTTCAATAATAGGTTTAAATCTGCCATAAATTTTCTCCTTCTCATAGGCGTTTATCTCTGTTAAAATAAATAGGACTAAACCAGCTATGCAGATACGGCGCTTGTCCGATGCAAAAGCTGATTTAGTCCTACCTAAACTTCAAATATTAAGTTATCACTCCTTTTTAGGGACACGTTTTACAACACCAAACGGCTTGGTGGTATATTAGTGTCAAGTTGCTTGATTTTCAGTTTTCTGGTTAAAAACAGGCCCGTCTTAATCCAATTTTGCTCATTTTCGACATGTCGAAAATTTTTTCAAAGCAAATTTTTCATAGGACTAAATCAGCGGAAACCCTTGATTTTACTGGCTCCTTGCTAACTTGACACTATATTACCATACGCCCCAACCCTCTCATTCGGGTATTCCCGTTCTCCCCTGATCGGCTGCGCCCCTTTTCTCAGATACGCCTTCACCTTCTCCCCATACAGGTACGGATCATTGCCATCGACGATCCCCCACTGCATCAGCAGTGCCGCAGCCCCGGTGACAAACGGCGCTGCAAAGGATGTGCCGGAGACAACGGCATATGTCCCCTCTCTGGTAGGGGCCAGAATGCCGACGCCCGGCGCCACCAGATCCGGTTTGATAAAGGAACCTTCAATACGGCTGCCGAGACGGTCCTGATACAGATAACCGCGGCCGGAAAAATCGGCATAGGCTTCCAGTCCGGTCTGGTACGCTCCTACGGTTATCACTTTGGAGGCCGTAGAAGGAATTGTTAATGTGACATCGGGCGTCGGCCGGACGAAACGTGTCTGCCCGGAACGAACGGTTTCCGATGGCAGATAAAAAGTGTAATTGCCGGTCACCGTCTTAACCGGCTCCAACCGGAAAGTCCAGACACCGCTGTCTATATATCGATTATCCGCAGCAGGCAGGAAATCAAAATAAATTTCCTGACTCGTCAGATACGGCGCCGGCTCTCCGTTGTATAACAGGATTCTGGTCTGCTCCAGAAAGTATGTCTGTTTCCCCGGACTGGCCGTATCTACCGAAAACTCTTCCCCTGTAGGAGAGATTAAGTGAATGGTATAACGGTCCGTGTAGTCTTTCCAAAGCTGCACGTTCAAACCGGTTTCATAATTGCCGACTACCAGTTCCACATTTGTTACTGCCGCCCCATTTGCAGCGTTTCCTCCGCCGTTTGGCGCCGCTCCCATACCGGTTCCTGTCTGTGTACCGCCTCCGTCCACAGCGCTTATGCCAGTCCCGGTCCGGCCTACGCTCCCTCCGGTATGTCCGCCGGAAGCGCCTTCATTGCCGCTTCCTACGCAGATAACGGTTCTGCCGATTTCCGAAACATTGTCAATAAACCGTTCCAGAAGGGACGTCCCGTTATGCGCACCATAGGTATTGCCGAAACTCAGATTCACTGCCATCGGTTGGCGCAGTTCCAATGATTTTCTGACAACATAGGTCAGCGCACGCATCAGTTCCGTCGTCCTTGGAAAGGAATCCGGTCTGGGCGTGCCGAGTTTGACAATGATCAGTTCGCTCTCCGGTGCAACGCCTGCATTCACACCGCCTGACGTCATCCCGTTTCCTGCGGCGATACCGGCTACCGCCGTGCCGTGCCCCGATGTATCCACGCTCGGTATCAACAGGCTGCCTTCCGCTTCCGAAGACAGATTGAGCGCTTCGTTGATCTGCGCCTGGTTAAACTCCACACCGGTCAGAAATCCCTGCGGCGGGGCATATTCCGTCTGTCTTTTTGCAGAAAGCAGTTCGTTTTGTCCGATCCGCTCCCAAACCGTTTCCGCCTGCAAAGTCTGATCCCACAGATAGCGGATTCTGCTCGTTCCATCCGCATTGCGAAAATCCCTATTTCGCCATGCAATCCCTGAATCGATCACCGCTGTCAATACGCCCTGTCCACGCAGCGAATTGGCAAGCGGACTCCCCGGTATGATGCAGGAAGCGGTTTTTTCCTGTAATATCTGAAAAAAAAGTCTTTTCGGCTTTTCAATATATTCAATTTCCTCTACTGCCGCAAGCGCATCCATGAACAGCTCCGGTACCGTCAGGATCGCATACCCCGCGATCAGTTCTTCTATCCGCAGCAGATTTCCCTGCGGCAGGTCAAAAAAAGAGGACAATCCCTGCTGTAAGCTGCCGTGATATTTCACGATCAACTCCCAGGTATTGTCCTCTTTTTCATAACCAACATTCAGATCCAATGATTTGCTTCTCACCGATTCCTCGGTATCCAAAGCAAGATTTAAAAGATTTTCATATTTCTGTGAGTCCACTGTGCACGCTCCGTTTTCGGATGCTTTGCTCAGATTGCCCTGAGCGCTCCGATAACTGGTTTTTATATTATATGATACAGACGTCGTATAATATATCTTTATACGGCCGGGATGCACACAGTTTCTTTCACCGTCAATCGTCGCAGTAGTTCTTTACGATCTTTTCAAATTCTTCCCTTGCCTCGGTAAATGCATTTAATAATTTAGAAGAAAAGATGCCGCTCTGCCCATTGATGATCATCTGATATGCTTTTTCCGTTTCGTAGGCTGCCTTATAGACTCTTCGAGATGTCAGTGCATCATATACATCCACCAAAGACACGATCTGAGCCGCGATGCTGATTTCTTCTCCTTTCAAGCCGTCCGGATAGCCGTTTCCATCATATTTTTCATGATGATGTCTCGCTATGTCGTATGCATAATCACTAAATACTTTGCTGTCTATATGAAGGACTCTTTCCAAAATTTCTGCGCCCTTGGTCGTATGAGATTTGATAATCTCATACTCATCCGCAGTCAGCTTGCCGGCTTTTAAGATAATATTGTCCGGAATAACAATCTTTCCGATATCATGCAGAGAAGAAGCCCAGCTAATGATATCCAGTTTTTCTTCTGTAAGCTCGTATTCCGGGTACAGCTTCATAACGCTTCTTCCAAGACAGATTGTAAAAGCACGTATTCTTTTTATGTGCTGTTCCGATTCCAGATTTCTGAATTCCACGACATTGCTCAGGGACTCGATCAGAACTTCATTCATATGTCTTTGTTTTTCCGCCATTTTCTTTAACATGGCGTTCTGCTTTTTCAGCTTTTCCGTCTGGGTCTTTACCGTAAGTTCCAGTTCCATTTTATACTGGAAAACTTCCACCACGTTGTCCACTAACTGTTTAATAATCCCGGTATGAAAGGGTTTCTTAATATAACTTACGATACCGTATTCATATCCTCTTTTCTCGTACTGGGTCGTTTGCTCGCTCGTGATCATGATAAACGGAATCCGGCTTAAAAACATTTTCTCGCTCAACCGCCTCAGCACCTGAAAATCATCCCGGGCAGGTATCATCAGGTTCACCAGAACAACAGCCAAAGAAGCGGCCTGTGTCCGCAAAATCTCTATTCCGTCTTTCTCATTTGAAAATGCCAGTACTTTATATTTTCCCTGAAATATCTCAGTCAGTTTTGCGCGGCTGTCATCATCTTCTTCCAAAATCAAAATTGTATCGCGTACCACTTTCTGCCTATACCTCCTTCTCTCTTTTATAATTTTACCATAACGACATTTTTATTTCTCAATTTGAAAATAACCCTGCTCACATTTGCCGGCAGCATATATTTGAACGTATTGATTTCAATAATACTCCCTTCATATGCATTTCCTCTGACATAGACAGCTTTCATATCCTGATCTGTCAGATTGGTAAGTTTGGAGATATCCGCATCCAGGTCGGCCAGTTCATGGTCTTTCGCCACAATGGCGGCGTTTAGTTTCTTGATCAGCGTTTCTGCCTGTTCTTTGTCCGGCGGAAACTCCTGCAGTATCTTATGCCACTTCTCCTCTAACATGGACAATTCCGATAAAATCTGCTCTCTTTTCTCTGTAAACATAGCCTGCTTCTTATCGTAAAGCTTATTTCTTCCGACTTCCAGATAGGTTTTGATATGAGATTTATTCCCCAGATTAAACGTATCGACTCCCATTACCGCGCAGGCTTTCCCGCCGAGCAGCATTCCTTTGCTGCCGGATACGATCACCTTCCCCATCGTGTTGATATTACTGTTCATAATATAGTTGGCCCTTACATTACCTCCGGCCTCGATATTGGCAGCTTCAAAGAAACTGCCGGAAACTTCGCCTTTGGCCTCGATAAAGCAATCATTCTTGGAACAGCTTCCCTTTTTGATCATAATATTGCCGCCGGCAATCAATCTGCCCGCCTGCACATTATGTTCGATAATAATATCGCCCGTCGCGGAAATATAGCCTCCCGAATAAACGCTGCCGATTACATGTACGGAACCGTCAACTTCAAGTTTCCCCGTAACAGCCGTTACATCTTCCCGTACGACGATCATATTGGAAATAATAATGCGGCCGTTCAAATATTCGAATTTTCCGTTCAGGCGGGAAAGGTATGTCACCCCATCGGGTGCGATGGTAAACCCTTGTCCTTTTAGCGGTTTTTTCTCAATCCCTTTATTCGCGTGAAGCACTTCGCCGAAGACATTCTGTCCATCTACCCCTTTTTGTGCCGGATGATAGACCGCGATCTTCTCTCCTTCGTCAACCATCTCGAAAGCCTCAATATTGACGTAGTCAACGCCTCCATCCGGAAGCGGAGCCGGAATACGGGGGAGATCCAGCCGGACGAAAAACTCATACCATCCGTTCTCACCGGCTTCCGCAGGCGTCCCTTCGGCAATCAGAATTTTTTCATTCATTCTTCTTTTCTTTATCATGTCGGTAATGGCTTCATGATTGATTCCGACCACGATTCCTCTTTTTTCCAGGGCATCATAAATATCTTCCGCAGTAACCATATTACCGGGAATCCAGGGTATAAATCCAAAAGCTTTATTTCCGTTATCTTCTACAAAAATACTGAATTCTTTTTTCACATATGACTGGATATCGATCCCCTGTTTTTCGGATTCGGCATGCCGTTTCGTCTTTTCCTTCATCAGATTCTGCCTTTTTTCCTTCATATCCGAAGCGGAAAAGAGCAGTCTGGCATAAGGCGTCACATCCAATCCGGCTTCCAGTCCCAGACGGATCTCCTGCATCTGCCAATGACTGAACAAACTGTTTGTATAAAACGATACTTTCAGTTTCTTCTCCAGGCCCAGACGGATTTCGTGCATCTGCATCCAGTTATATTTGGAATCGGCATATACGGAAACATCCAGCCCCTCATACATACCGATTCTGATTTCATAGATCTGCTGCACATACATATCATCTGTCAGCCAGGTTTCGATCGGCAGTCCTTCTTCCAGCGCCAGTCGGATCTGTTCCAATTCGTCATCCACGAATCCCCTGTCCAGATACCCGCTGAGATCATTAGAAGAATAAAAAGAAAGCCGGATCTGTTTCATGGTCTCGTAACTGTAAGAAGGATCGGCATATGCCGTAACATCTACCTTATCCTTAATTCCCATTCGGATCTGTTCCATTTGAAGCCAGTTGAGTTCCGGATTGGAATACAGTGAAACATCCAACCCCTCTTCTTTTCCCAGAAATATCTCCTGACGCTGTTCTTTCATGTATTCTGCATTTTCCATCATGGCAAACTCAGCGTTATGAGATGAAGTCGGATTTTTCTGCATAATCATTCCAGCCTTTCTTATTTATAATGTATCTTTATTATTATACTAATTCCGAAAGAAAAAGTCCACTCTTTTAATTTATGGAAATGACCTTATAATCTTTTTCTTCCACAGCTTTGCGCAGCACGTCATCTGCGGTCTGTGCCTGCAGACTGACAATCGCCGTTCCTTTTTCATGGCTTACTACCGCTTCCGTTACTTCCGGCAGCGCCTCTAATGCCTTTTTGACCGCTGCCTCACAGTGTCCGCACATCATTCCTTCGATTTCCATCGTTTTTTCCATCTTTTTACTCTCCTTTTCTTTTTTTCCTGTCTGTTTCATTTTCTTATCTTTCCCGGTACTGTACATTTTGAAGAAATTAAGCCGCAGCGCATTACAGACCACGCAGAAACTTGAAAGACTCATTGCCGCTGCTGCAAACATCGGGTTCAGTTTCCAGCCGAATATGGGATACCATAAACCGGCAGCTAACGGAATGCCGATCACGTTGTAGAAAAATGCCCAGAATAAGTTTTCATGGATATTTTTCAGCGTTGCCCTGCTTAAACGTATTGCCGCAGGCACATCGGCAAGCCGGCTCTTTACAAGCACCACATCCGCCGCATCGATGGCAATATCCGTACCGGCTCCTATCGCGATTCCGATATCTGCCCTTGTCAGAGCGGGCGCATCATTGATTCCGTCTCCGACCATGGCCACAGCGCCCTGTTTCTGCAGCTGTCTGATAACGGCCTCTTTTCCATCCGGTAAAACACCGGCGATCACCCGGTCAACACCGGCCTGCGCACCGATCGCTTCTGCGGTCCTCTCGTTGTCTCCGGTTAACATAACTACATTTATACCCATATTCTGCATTTCTTTAACTGCCCGGGCACTGTCTTCTTTCATCACATCCGCAACGGCAATGATCCCGTAAAATCTTTTCCCTTTGCAGAAAAACAGCGGTGTCTTGCCTTCTCCGGCAAGTCTCTGCGCCTGTTTTTGCGTTTCTTTTGAAATCTCTGTTTTCGACTTGATAAAATGCAGATTGCCGCCTACCGCCTCTTCTTTTTGCAGGATACCGCTTAACCCGTTGCCTACGGCAGCCGCAAATTCTTCCACGGCTTCGGCCTGTATCCCCTTTTCCTGCGCTGCGGCAATGACTGCTTTAGCAAGCGGATGCTCGCTCTTTTGCTCCAATGAAAAGGCCAGTGCAAGCAGTTCTTCTTCCGAACAGCTTCCTGCCGGCAGAATGTCAGTGACCTTCGGTTCTCCGCTTGTGATGGTCCCCGTTTTGTCAAGCGCAACGATCTGTGTTTTCCCGGTAAGCTCCAGTGACTGCGCTGTCTTGAACATAATACCGCTTCCCGCGCCCATGCCGTTTCCGACCATGATCGCCACCGGCGTCGCCAGTCCGAGCGCACAGGGACAGCTGATAACGAGTACCGATATGCCTCTCGCCAGTGCAAAACCGAAGCTTTCTCCCGCAAACAGCCATATCATGCATGTCAGTACCGCAATGCCGATCACCGCCGGTACGAAAACGCCCGACACCTTATCCGCGACTTTGGCGATCGGCGCTTTTGTTGCCGCGGCGTCGCTGACCATGCGGATAATCTGCGACAGCGTCGTATCTTCTCCGACTCTCGTTGCCTTACAGCGCAGGAATCCCGACTGGTTCAAAGTGGCGGCGGATACTTTATCGCCCGTCTGCTTATCGACCGGAATACTTTCTCCGGTAAGAGCCGCCTCGTTTACGGCGCTGCATCCCTCGAGCACAATACCATCCACCGGAATGTTTTCGCCCGGTCTGACAACAAATTCATCTCCTTGTACAACCTGTGTTATGTCAACCTCTGTTTCTTTTCCTTCTCTTATGATCACCGCTTTTTTCGGTGCGAGTTTCATCAGTCCCTTCAGCGCATCCGTCGTTCTGCCTTTTGAACGTGCCTCCAGCATTTTCCCCACAGTGATCAGCGTCAGTATCATGGCTGCAGATTCAAAATAGAATTCGTCCATGCAGGCCATAACCGCTTCCATATCTCCCTTTACCTGCGCATCCGTCATGGCAAAAAGAGCATACACGCTGTAAACGAAAGAAGCTCCCGCTCCCATGGCTACTAACGTATCCATATTCGGTGCGCCGTGAAGCAGGCCCTTTCCGCCGCTTATGAAAAATTTCCGGTTGATCATCATGACTGCGATCGTCAAAAGAAGCTGCACAAGTCCCACCGCAATATGATTTCCCTCAAAAAAAGCAGGCAGCGGCCATCCCCACATCATATGTCCCATGGAAAAGTACATAAGCGGTATGAGCAGACAGACGGAAAACCACATTCTTTTCTTTAAAAGAGGCGTTTCCTTATCTTTCAGCATATCCTCATAGTCCGCGGATGCACCTGACGCCTTTATGGCGGCGCTGCCCTGCCCTTTCTGTGAAGCTCCGTAACCTGCCGCTTCCACTGCTGCGATGATCTGTTCGGGGGAAGCGCTCCCCTCAATGCCCATGGAATTGGTAAGCAGGCTGACCGAACAGCCCGTTACGCCGGGTACTTTCGATACCGCCTTTTCTACTCTGCTGCTGCAGGCCGCACAGCTCATGCCGGTAACCGCATATTGTTCCATAACTTTCTCTCCTCGTATTATAAAGTAGTAGTGTTTATAGTCCCTCTCCAAGGACTGTATGCTATACTGTTGGAGATACTGTGGATTGTTTTTTCCCTCCTACCACTTGATGGTTTCGGAAAGGCTACAACCACAGTCTCTTTGTATATTTGTTAATCAGTTAGATACCGCATGACGGTTTATTTAGAACGAGGTTACAATCGCAGAGAGTAACTGTGGCCCTAAACAGTATCAAATACTTTGCAAAGGAGTTTATTATGATCTACGTTGGAATTGATGTTGCCAAAGATAAGCACGACTGCTTTATCACTAACTCAGATGGAGAAGTGTTGTTTAATGCCTTTGCCATCCCTAACAGCCGCGAGGGTTTTAATGCCCTTTTCCAGAAAATCCAATCTGTAACTAATGATCTGTCCAAAGTAAAAGTAGGACTCGAAGCCACCGGACACTACAGTTACAACCTTCTGGGTTTTCTCTTTAGTAAAGGTCTGCCAACCTACGTTATCAATCCGTTACATACCAATCTTTACAGAAAAAGCCTGAGCCTTAGAAAGACCAAAACGGATAAAGTTGATGCCCATACGATCGCTTCCATGATCATGTCTGATGTGAACTTAAAGTCCTACTCAGACACATCTTATCACAATGAAGAACTAAAGTCATTAACCCGTTACCGTTTTGATAAGGTCAGGGAACGGGCAAAACTGAAATCCTCTGTGTCCCGCCTTATCTGTATTCTTTTCCCGGAACTGGAGAAACTTGTTCCTACGATCCATATGGCTTGCGTCTATGCTCTTCTTTCGGAGTTTCCTTCTGCTTCGGCAGTTGCTTCTGCTCATCTGACCAGACTTTCAAACCTTCTTTCAAAAAGCTCTAAAGGGCGTTACGCAAAAGATGCTGCCGTCATCTTTCGGCAAGCGGCAAGGAGTTCTATCGGTTCTCATATGCCCGCAAAGTCCTTGGAGTTGAAGCACACCATAAGGCTCATCCGTGAACTGGATGCTGAAATTGATGAGATCGAAAATGACATCAGACGGATCATGGATGAAGATATCCGTTCACCCATCCTTACCATTCCCGGTATCAGTTACCGTATGGGCGCAATGATCATTGCCGAGATCGGTGATTTCAAACGTTTTGATTCTCCCGACAGGATACTCGCCTATGCCGGCATGTCACCCTCAACATATCAGTCAGGGCAACTCGATAACTGTTATTCCCACATGGAAAAGCGGGGATCAAAATATCTCCGGTACGCCTTGTTCAATGCCACAAAATATGTCTGCCTTTGGGATGAATCCTTTGCTGCGTATCTCGCTAAAAAACGGGCAGAAGGTAAACATTACAATGTTGCATTATCCCATGCCGCAAAGAAACTTGTTCGGCTGATCTATGCAATGGAGCGGTCAGGGCTGTCATACAGTAAAGCTGTCTGAACCTTTCTGCAAGTGTCAGCATGACACTTTAATATCTCCTTTTGGAGTGCCTATAATGACACTCTGTTTGTCATGCAGTTTTCAAGGTACAACTATATCTGAAATGCCATCCGGCAATTCATTCTAAAATTTTCATTTTAGGCCTTGACTTTTAATAGTTAGTCTTTCCGCACGATCGTACTGCAGATCATTTATGCCGCTTATTATAAACTTCTCATTTCATCAGTTTCTGTAACAGTATGACCAGTTCGTCTATAATTTCATCATTCCCCGCACGAATATTTTCCGTTACGCAGGTGCGCAGATGGTTGGAAAGCAGTTCTTTGCTGAAACTGTTTAAGGCTGCGTTCACTGCCGCCACCTGCACCAGCACATCCGTACAGTAAGCATCTTTTTGCAGCATTCCCTGAATGCCGCGCACCTGCCCTTCTATCCGTTTCAGGCGGTTCATCAGATCTTTGTATTCTTTCTCCGAACGGTCCTTCGTCTTATGGGAGCATCCGCCGAGTATTTCCTCAGCTTCCCCTGCGCACTGACAGGATGTTTCTTTGTCTGTCGTCACAGTATCTTTCATACCTATCTTATTCCTTTCACTTTGCTGGCATACAGAAGTTTTATTTTCTCACTATACCCTCATGGGGTATTTTACAAAATAAACTATATACCTCATAGGGGTATTTTGTCAATACGCACGATCGCTTTCCCGATATTTTCATATTTTCTGTTAATATTTTACAATTATTTTATGGAAAAAGTATTGACTTCCCATTTTGCACATGCTACAGTAAGGGCAAATAGCTATCAATATTATGTTCTAATTATTTACTATAATTTATACATTATCATCCTGTCACTGTTAACCCGTCGCTTTGAGTTTATATTTTCGGCCTGTCACTATTAGCCCATCACTACTGAAAAAGTAACACCCCGTCGCACTTTTTCCACAGTTGATTAAGCGATCAAATGTCACTGTTCATCCCGATTCACCACTTTGTCCGTATGTATTAAGGACTGTGATCGTTACCTGTCTATGGCAAAGAAAGAAAAGGTACCTATTGTTGAAGAATGAGAATTTAAAGAACGAAAGCATCAAGGAAACTTCCGCGCAGATCGATTCTGCGACAACCTATGATAATTTATATGAGAAAAAGGAGCACGGAAATCTGGATTATCCCGTTAATGTTTATCACGTAGATTTGGGGCATACACACACACATTCCATTCGCTGGCACTGGCACGAAGAAATGGAGATCCTCGTGATCAGCAACGGCTGTGCCAAAGTAGCGACAGATGACGACGAACAGGTTCTTCTGCCGGGACAGGGATACATTCTGAATCAAAACGTTATGCATTCCATCCACAGCATTGAAAATAATCCCTGTACATATTATTCGCTTGTTTTTCATCCGGATTTTTTATTCGGCCACACGAATTCTTCCATGCGGACGAACTTTCTGCTGCCGATGCAGAGTTTCTCCATTTTGAAGACCATGCTGATCGAGGAACAGAACGCATGGCACAAAAACATGCTCGATCTGCTTGACAAGATCTTATCCGTTAACCTGACAAAATGCTTCGGTTATGAGATCATTACGAAAGGATATCTGTGTCAGTTCTGGGCAGCGCTGCTAAACAGGCTCCCGCAGGCAAAGATTCCGCAGACGCCGAACGTATCCCTGAACGAACAGCGTGTCAAACAGGCGATGCTCTATATCCGTCTGCACCATGCCGAACCGCTTACATTAGATGATATTGCCGACAGCATCTCCGTCAGCAAAAGCGAATGCTGCCGCTGTTTTAAACGGACGATCCAGATGACCCCTTTCGAATATCTGATGAAATACCGCATTTTTGAAGCGAGCAAGCAGATCCTGAACGACCGGGACAACCAGCATTCCATGGCAGATCTGGCTCTTTCCGTAGGGTTTAACAGCATCAGCTATTTTAACAAACTCTTTAAACGCTACCTAAACTGTACACCGACCGAATACAGAGAGCGTATTGCCAAGACCGCTTCGATCATTGAAATGGAACCGTTTGCGATCCCGCTGTTTTAACGATAAAAAGTCCGGAAAGCATCGATCAGATAAGCGATGTCCTTTGCCCCTGCCGTTTCTACGGCTGAATGCATGGCCAGCTGGGCAAGGCCGATATCTACCGTACGGACGGATACCTGTGCCGTCGAGATATTTCCAAGCGTACTGCCGCCTGCAATATCCGAGCGGTTTGCATAAGACTGATACGCAGCGCCCGCTCTGCTGCAGATATCCTTCATCACCGCCGCAGAATATGCGTCCGTCGCATAGCGCTGACTGCCGTGATATTTGATCACAATACCGCCGTTCATGCGCGGTCTGTTCGTCACATCCGCTTTTTCCCCATGATTCGGGTGCATCGCGTGCGCATTATCCGCAGAAATCAGAAAACTCTCCGCAATCATACGACGGTATTCTTCTGCTCCCATATCCAGTTTGCCGCATATCCTGATCAGCACGTCCAGCAGAAATGTGGACGCAGCCCCCTGTTTGGTGCCGCTTCCCACCTCTTCATTATCCAAAACGACGCAAAGATTGATATAATCCTCCGGCTCTTCATTGACCATAGCAGTCATTGCGGCAAACGCACATTCCAGATCGTCCAGTCTCGGTCCTGCAATAAAAGCATCATCGATACCAACCACACGGCATTTGTCCCGGTTATAAAGGAACAGATCGCTTCCGAGTATCTCTTCTTTGGATATTCCCGCCTGCGCTGCCAGCATGTCAAAAAGCTTTTCTTTGGCTGACGCCTCTCCGATGACAGGCTCCATGTCCGTCTGCGGATTATATTCAAATCCTTTGTTTAACTCGCCGTTCATATGGATCGCAAGATTGGGGATGATCGCCGTATCGCTATCCAGGTTCACGAGGAAGCTCTTCATACCGTTTCGGTCTCCTGCTATCAGTCTTCCTGCAATGGAAAGCGGCCTGTCCAGCCATGTGGAAAGGATCATGCCGCCGTATTTTTCCACATTCAGCTTCAGATATGCCTCATCCACCGTGATCTCCGGTTTTTCTTTCAATTTAAAACAGGGCGAATCACTGTGTGCCGCTATCATGTGAAATCCTTTCGGCATTTTCTCCGGTATGGAAAAAGCGATCACAGAAGAATCATTTCGGTTTACATAATATTTTCCCCGTTTTTCTATGGTCCAGGCATCCTTTTCCTCCAGCCGGCAATAGCCTGCCCCTTCCAGCATTTTTTCCAGATTGTCCACGGCATGAAAAGCGGTCGGACTCTTATCAATAAAAGTGAAAAGATCCTGTAACTGCTCTGTATGTTCCGTTTGTTTCGTTTGCTCCATTTCTGAATCCATCCTTTCTTATTCCTATCATTCTTTATTTCCGCTCTTTCCTTCTGCATCCTGTTATATAGTACCACGCTCCGGTCAGATCCGCCAGTATCCAGCCGATCGGCACGGACATCCAGATGCCGGTCACGCCGATCCGGGGAAATGACGATAAGATATAGGCAAGCACGACTCTTGTTCCCAAAGAGACCACTGTCAGAACGACAGATATCCCCGGTTTATTGACCGCGCGGTAATAACCGTAAAATAGAAACAGCATTCCGATCCCGAAATAAAATGCCGCTTCGATCTGCAGATAACCGATTCCAACCGCGATTACAGCCGTACTTTCTTTGTCGATAAAAAGCTGCATCAGAGGTTTTGCAAAACCGATCACAAGCGCCGTAATGAGCAGGCAGAACAAAAAGACCGATCCTACCGCACTCTTCAGCCCCTTACGGATCCGCTCTTCCTTGCCCGCACCATAGTTTTGCGCTACAAATGTTGAAAAAGCATTGCCGAAATCCTGCACCGGCGCATAGGCAAAAGAGTCTATCTTGACGGCAGCCGCAAAAGCCGCCATTACCACCGCACCGAAACTGTTCACAAGTCCCTGCACCATTAAGATCCCGAAATTCATAATAGACTGCTGCAAGCAAGTCAAAGAAGACAACCCGGCCAGTTCCTTAAAAATACAAAAGTCCCATTGCATGTTCTGTTTCCGGACTCTAAGCTGCGGATATTTCAAAAGATAATAGAAAAAAATGCCGATCCCCGCTGCATACTGCGACAGGACCGTTGCCGCTGCCGCTCCGCCGACACCCCAGCCAAAAGATCTGATGAACACAAGGTCCAGCACGATATTCATCAATGCCGAAACACCGAGAAAACAAAGCGGTACAACAGAATTCCCGATCGCCCGCAGAAGGTTCGCCAGAAAATTATACAGAAAAACCGCGGGTATCCCGGCAAATATCCACAGAAGATATTCTTTCATAAGCGGCGCCACTTCATACGGAACGCGCATAAAGATAAGAATCCCCTTTATGCCGGCATATACCAGGACATTCAACACCACGGCGACTGCACCGATACTGATAAATGCGATATAAAGTCCTTTTTCCAGTCTGTCATGCGCTCTGCCGCCGAACTGCATGGCAAAAAAAGCGCTGCTCCCCATACAAAGTCCCAGAATAACAGACGTCACAAACACCATAAGCGTATAGGAAGAACCTACGGCCGCCAGTGCATTTTCTCCCAAATAACGTCCTACGATCAGCGTATCCACTATATTATATAACTGCTGAAGCATGTTGCCTATCATGATCGGAAAGGCAAACTGCAGCAGCTTTTTCATAATCGTTCCTTCTGTCAGATCGTGATTCATAAACTATAAACTCCATTCTTTCGCTGTCCGGATGATTCAGGTGTCAATCCCCCCCTGAATCTTTGTATACATAAATGCGATATGTTTAAGATATCACAAAACGGCATCTTGAGCAACTTTGCCCGAAAAAGAATGATTACTGATTTATTCCGCGAAAAAGCGGCCTTTCACTTGCTTTTTCGGTGCGCATAGCTTATAATGTATGAACATAGTATTATTAACGTATCGTAAGGAAAACGTATCATCAAAATAAGGAGGCAGTTTTTATGAAACGATTGATGCATGTTGTATCGGCAGTTTTTTTGACGGGAGTCCTTGTTCTTGCACCTGTTGATCTTCCGACAGACTGTCCGCTCAGCATCACTGTTCAGGCGCACGGCAGACATCATGGCAATGGACATCATAACAATGCCGCTTCTAATTATTTTTACTGCAACGGACACGAGGCACATCTGCATAACAACGGCGCATGCCCTTATGCGGAAGAAGATTACTACTACTGCGGCGGAAACGGGGCACACCACCATAACAACGGCGCATGCCCTTATGCGGAAGGAGATTACTATTACTGCAACGGACACGAAGCGCATCACCATGACAATGGCGCCTGTCCTTACGCAGATTCCGACTACTTCTACTGTAACGGACATGAAGCACATCTGCACGGTAACGGTGTGTGTCCTTATGCGGATTCCGATTACTTCTACTGTGACGGACACGAGGCACATCTGCATGATAACGGCATATGCCCTTATGCAGATACAGTCCAGCCGCAAAGCAGCACCGGCAATACAGGCAGTACCGACAAAACAACCAGTACTGACAATACAGGCAGTACCGGACAGACCGACAGCAGCGCTTCCAGAAAAATGAACAAGAGACATATTTCTCAAAATATCGCTGACGTCATCTGTATGTACGATATCTAACTGCGCAGACAGTTTTCTATCACCTGAAAAGGCGGTTCCAGGGGATATTCAGATCCCGTTGAGACCGCCTTTTATCTTGCAGTTATCAATAGCGCTTGATCTTCTTGGATGGTGTTTTCTCAAATTCCGTCTCCCGCAGTTTCATGCGGTAGATCCGTTTATAAACCGGCGCCTTCTGATTATAGTCATCTATGATCTTCTGCACGGCCGCACCAATATCTGAGATTTTCTTTTTCTTCGCATAATCGTAATCCGGATACACTTCCGCTTCTATGACACCCTCATTTTCCCGTACCAGAATCTCCTGTACAAGACGGTTTTCCCCGATCCTGTTTTCCAGTTCTTCGGGAGAAACATTCTCTCCGTTCTTTGTTATGATCAGATTTTTCTTTCGTCCGGTTAAAAAGACGAATCCTTCTTCGTCCACATATCCCAGGTCCCCGGTGGCAAGCCAGCCATCGTGAAGCGTTTCCGAAGTTTCCTGCGGCATTTTGTAATATCCCTGCATAACGCTGCTGCCGCGCACCCATAACTCTTCTTCCACAGTTCTGGCTTCGCAGTTCGGAATAAGCTGTCCGACCGATTCCTTCTTTATGTTCCAGCTCACAGTCGTACTGATGACCGGAGCACATTCCGTCATACCGTATCCCTGCAAGATTGTAATACCATATTTTTCAAACAGATCTATGTAGGCAGGATTCAAGTAGGCCCCGCCGCTGCAGATCGTATGAAAACGGCTTCCGAAAATCTGTCTTTTTACCAGTTTTTTGGGCAGTCCCGATACATCTTCCAGTTTTTTGGCGATCGTCTCTATCATCAGCGGAACCATCAGAATCATGTCCGGTTCGAATAATTTTATATTTTTCGCCACACGCAGCAGCGAATCATTGATACAGATCACGGCCCCAAGTGACATGCCTTTTAAAATATCCATACTCAGACAGTATGCATGATGGATCGGCAGTACGGAAAGAATCACGGTTCTTTCCGGTATCTTCATGTCCAGACAGGTGGCATTTTCCGCCAGATTTCTATGCGTCAGCATGACTCCCTTGCTTTTGCCGGTCGTTCCGGACGTATACATGATCGTACACAGTTCATCAGGCTGCGGCTGATAGTCACAGCCGTCCGGCGCTTCTTTCAACAGAGCGTTCAAAGAAAGCGTGCCGCCGCTTTCACCGCTTGTTTCCTGCTGCATCGATATCAGATTTTTAATTTTCGGACAGTGCTCTCTTACCATATCGGCCACGTCCCGGCGCATTTCGTCATAGACGAATGTCGTAACATCCGCTCTGTCGATCAGTTCGCACATTTCCTGCGCCGGCAGAGAAACATCAAGCGGCACGGCCACACTGCCGCTGTTTACCGTTCCCAGATACGCCGTCAGCCACATATACGAAGTCGGTCCCGTAACGGCTATATGGCTTCCCTGTTCCTCGAGTTTACATAATGCAGATGAGAAACGCTCACTGTCTCTTTTCAATTCCGTATACGTTTTCGCAATAATCTCACCTTTTCCTGCCTTATAGCGGACAGCGTCTTCCGCTCCATATTTCTTTTCCGTCCGAACCAGAATATCCCGAATCGTACTAACCATTATCCGTCCTCCCCGCAGACGCCGCATGCCGCCTGTTTCCTGTTAAACTCTCACTATGACGTCAGAGACTCCAAATATTCCACCGCTTCCTGGATCGTTCTGATATTTGCCGCCTTCTGTTCGTCCACTTCAATGTCAAACTGATCTTCCAATTCTCCGAGCATGCTCATGAAATCAAAGGATGTAAAACCCAGATCTTCCATAAAACGGGACTCCGGTCTGATATCTTCTTTTTTTACTTCCACATAATTGCAGATTAAACTGGTTAATTTCTCATACATTGCCATTCCCTCTTTTCTGATTCTTTTTCCCGCCGCTTCCCGGATCGTTCTGCCTTTTGCCGGACAGCGCAGCTCCCGTATGTCATTATATTAATTTCATGATATCCCCGATCGGCAGATTCGGATTTTCCGTACCCTTAAACATGATCTTGCACAGATAATAATACAGATACTCAAGCTGTTTCCTGGACACCGCTTTGATCTGATGCTCAAAGTTAAAATCCAGGCCGTTGTCATCCGACCTGTGCATGACCGTCAGATACATCCCCTGCGTTGTAGCGCCGTTCGGATACCACTTGGTCTTGTAGCGAATACCGCCGAGCTTATCCAGACCTTTTTCCCGTAGTGTAAGCGGCTGATATGTAAGAGACATCGGCTCATACGTCTCACCGCCGGGCAGCGGATAGCACTGTTTTCTATAAGCAAAATACGCTACCGGATCGTAATTGGCATGCCGGAACAGTTCGTTCTGCCTGTCACGGATCTCATAAATGCCTTCCAAAAATGTTTTCTCTTCCGATATGATCGTCCGGAAAGGAAATGAATGGATCCTCGTACCGCCCGATTTTTTTTCCATCAACGTCGCTCTCCTTGCGATCGCGGTATTGATGGATACATCATCGTTGCCGTTCATCTTCTGGAAATAAGTCCGCAGACCCATGATCAGCAGGCAGGCAAGCGAAACATGATATTTTTCACAAAAAGTCATCAATCTCGTCGTCGGCTCTTCTTCCAAATGGAAAATGTCAAGCGCCGCATCCACAGAATCGGAAACATTGACGGCCGCACGCATATCCGGATTGCCGCTTCTTTTCCTGGCCTCTTCTAACTTCTTCGGGCCATCGATACCGTTATAGACCGGCTCCGAACTCTCTATCAATCTGCGGAAAAATTCCTCATCTCTTGTTTTGGCCTTACAGCCCTCTTCATAGGCCAGATCCTTTTTCAGCTGTTCGATATAAGACGCCATGTCCGTCGGATAGTCGATTCCTTCATAACAGGCGTTGCAATAGATCTCTATAATGTCTTTCATAAAGCAGATCAGAGACTGCGCATCCATCGTCATGTGATCCGCCAGAAAATAAATACCGCTGTAGCCATCCGGCATCCTGATCATCACGATCCTGTTTAACGGTGCATCCTGGTGCTTAAAAGGAATCTCTGTCCAGGCCTGCATGATGCTCTCCGCTTCTTCCATCGTTTTGCCAGCAAAATCCGCATACTCAATATCACGTTCCTCTTTGTCCACCACATACTGATACCAATTGCCCTCTTTGTCCTGTGCAAAACGCAGGCGCATGGATTCACATCTTTCGTATGCCTTATAGATCGCCTTTTTTAATTCCTTAAAATCCAGTTCCACCTCGATCGTCAGACTCGTTCCGATATTTACCACCTGCTTTTTCGGGCAGAAATTCAAATAATATAAATGAAATTTCTGTGCCACCGTAAGCGGATATACAGGATATCCTTTTCTTGTCCGCATCATAGAAGATACCTATTCCTTTCTTCTGTCTTATTTTCAACAAAATCAACCGGAATGCCAGGTTAAAGCCTTCCTTTTATTTATAACGCCAGTTCTTGTGTAAATTCATCCAGCGCCTTTTCATAGGCGGCCGTATCTTTATAATAACTTTCCGCATGTGCGGCGCCTTTTATGATCACCTTCCGCTTCGGAGAGGCGCAGTTTGCATAAATTTCTTCACACATGCTGCATGGTACAAAGGTATCGGCATCCCCATGGATCAACAGGATCGGCACAGCAGCCTTCTTTACTTCTCTTGCCGCATTGCATTCGTCCATACCGTATCCTGCCTTTTTTCGGTTTACATAATCTGCAATCTGTATGACCGGAAAAGCCGGCAGATGGTACATGGAATGCAGTACATGCGTAAATACGTATTTCGGGGAAGTAAATCCGCAGTCCGAAATAATGCCTTTCACCTGTGCGGGCAGTTTCAGGCCGCTTGCCATCAGTACCGCAGCGCCGCCCATAGAAGTACCGTGTAACAGGATCTTTACGTCCTCACCGCATTCTCTGACTGCCCATGCGATCCAAAGAAGCGCATCCTGTCTGTCCAGACAGCCGAAGCCGATATAGTTTCCTTCGCTCTCTCCATGCGCTCTTTCATCTACCAGAAGCATGCTGTAGCCGCGCTCCAAATAATAACCGGAAAGGCCGATGTAATCTTTCATACCCTCGCTCGTATAGCCGTGAAAGCATATCACAAGCTTATCTTTTCCTTTCCCCTTAATATACGTGGCATGCAGTTTCAAACCATCTTCGGACCGGCAGTAAATATCTTCTCTGGGTTTTGCCAACAGCGCTTCCTTCCGCTCCCCAATGAAATCCATATACTGGCTCCAGTCCGTTCCCGCCATTTTCATCGTACGCTCTACTTTGGCGTTGTTTCGTTTCATCGTCCGCCTGTAGAAATATGCCGCTTCCGCTATCTGTCCCAGCGCGATCGCACTTACCGCACCGATTGCCGCCACGGCCCCTTTGACTGCTTTTTTCATGCCGCTCCCCCGTTCTGCCGCCGACCTTTCTTATTTCTTTTCGTCGTTATTTCTTACCGCCCTTTTTGGCTCTCTTCTTTTTGCTCTCGATCAGATCCTTTAATTTCAACGCTTTATCAATATTACCCTCTACCTTCAGTTTCTGCAGAGTGACCGCCAGGATCGGGTCCTGTTCTCCCGAAGCAATCTTCATCAGGGTTTCCGCCTTGGCCGTAAACATCGCGTCTCTGTCAAAATACTCATAAGGCTCTACGTACAGCTTTCCTTCCTTTACTTCTACATAAAAGATGCCTTCCGCTTCTCCGGTAATATTAAACTGATAAGCCAGATGTTCCGTTACGTCACTGACATCCGCCTCCATAAACTGTCCTTTTACCTGAGCAAAAAATTCTGCATATGTCATTTTCTTTCCTCCCTCTTGCCTTTCCGGCAGTCATTTTTTGACAAAAAATGACCGACGGTCGAATATATGTTACACATAGAGTAACACTTATTCGACCGTCGGTCAACATATAATCCAAACAGAATTTAAAATACAGGGACTATCCGTCAATATAGTCCGTCTGTTTCTATTCCACGATCAGGATTCCCGGCTCCACCTTTTTCACCCTGCCCGCCGCCAGATAGGCAAAAACAAGAAACAGCACCGTCACCGCGACAGCCGGCATAAACATCCGAAACATACTTAGCTCGGATGAAAAGTGACTGACCCCGCAGACACGCAAAATAACATTCGCAAGCGGATCCGTCAAATACGCACTGAGCACGATCCCCAAAGCCGAACCGGCCGCAGACACCATCCCGAACCGAAGTGCGAATGCAAGCCGGAGCTTCCCGGAAACAAATCCAAGCGCCTTGTATATTCCCAGATCATGCTGCTCTTTATACAGGATCTTACTCCCCGTAAGCGATACCGTGACCAGTATGAAAATAACGATGATTCCAAACATGAAGATCATCAATATGGAAATGACGGTAAGGATTGCATCTGCCCCTGACCAGCTGCTGTCATCCAGTATGAGCTGCTCTGCATAGGTATCCATAAGCGCTTCCTTGAGTTCGTCCAGTCCGGAAGGATCTGCAAGCAGATAAAACATGTAATAAGAAAATTCGTCTATTTCCTCATCATAAAAGCTCTCATAACCCTCTTTTGTCACTCCGAAATTAGAACCCATATCGTTGGTGCACTGATAAATGCCGCTGATAATAAATTCCTTCTCCTTATCTCCGATGCCAAGCTTTACGTCATCCCCGATCCCGATGCCGAGCTCGTCTGCCGCAAGCTGCGTCAGCACCAGCTCATTCTCATAAATACAGGTCCTTCCCTCCAGTATATTGTAATACTCCGGCGCGGAAATGACATTCATCAGGTATTCCTTCCGGTTCAGAAATCCCCTGCTCAATTTATATTGATAGGAGGCCGTAATATGCCCCCGTTCCTCTAACAAGGCTTCCACTTCCCTGCGGATATCCTTCTCTTCATAGCAGATCCCCAGATCATAGCGCGCGCAGGCAAAAGAATCCATAAGTCCCTTTCCATCCGGCCCGATCCATGCATCCAGCCTGACCGTCAGAGAAAAGAAAAAGACCAGGAGCGCCGTTACAAAACATGCGCTGATATACTGTTTCTTCCCGGAAACAAGCTGTCTGTAGGCAAGGAAAAAACTCAAGTTCGTTTTATGAATCTGTGCCGTCATTCTGCTCTTAAAATAAACATCTTCCGCACCGCCCCGGATTGCCCTGATCGGGGTGATCCTGCCGATCTTAGCGGTTTTAAAAAAAACAAAACCCATAATAACGGCGATGATGATTCCCAAAGAAAGCAGACTGGCTCCAACCGGCAGATTCGCCGGTATCAGAATGCCGACTACGGTAACCGTCACTTTGTCGATCCCTTTTACGACTGCCGCAGAAATCGGGATGCCGGGCAGCATACCGCCAAGAACAGCCGTAAGATATTGCAGTGACTGCACGACCCTCAGATCCGTCCGGGTATATCCAAGCGCTTTTAAAATCCCCATATCCACATAATCCTGCTCGATACTGCTGCTGATACTGTGTCCGACAATAAGCAGCGCAACGATCATCAGTACCAGAACAAATACAATCAGAAAACCCGAAAAAATATTCTGTAAGATCAGCATAAACCCGGTAATCGTAGATTTCGAGTAAGAAAATCCGGACATTTGCAAAAGATTCGTCTTTTTACCCAATGCTTCCTGTAAATCCGTAAGCTTTACGCCGCTGTCCGTTTTTTTATACAGATGAATGGCGCTGCCAACTTCCGCCAAAGCATTTTCTCCTGCCGCATGAATCATTTCTTCCAGCCGTCTGATATCGTTTTCCGTCAGCAGCACACGCTTCATTCCCATAAGGGCGCTGCCTGCGACCGGGTCTTCATAAAAACCCTTTATCGTGTAACGAAACGTTTCTTTCCCTTCCTCAATACCAACTTCCACCTCATCTCCGATATGGGCCTCATAAAGCGACGCAAAAGCCGGAGACACATATACTTCTCCATCTGCAAGCTCTTCCGCATCCTCATTAATTCCCGTCAGATTATCATGATAAATATAATAGCCGCTCTCCTTTGTCCATACATGCATATGCAGGACGTCTTTTCCCGAATGCGCTTTATTTTCTGCACCTGCACTGTTGTAAATATGATATTCATTGAAAAAAAGAACATCCTCTGCGGTTACTTTTTCAACTTCTTCCATATTGCCAATCTGCGTAAGCAGGCTGTCTCTGTCGGGAATCTCACTGATCCAGTACGTGATATCTCCGTATCCAAGCCTGTCTATCTGTTCGTTTTCATAGGCATTCGCATTCATCCAAAGCGAAATGACCGCAAGCATCGATATCGTAATGATAAAGACAAGCGTTAGAATTCCGATAAAACTGCTCTTCTGGCTTTTGATATTCGCTTTTAACAGCGTTACATATTTCATATCCTTCCCTCCCTTTTGACAGCTTTACCATTCCATGGATGAAAGCCATGCGTTCACCTGCTTTTCTCTGCTTTTGGCATCCTCGCTGCGATACGGCGCCATGGGCATTTCTCCTGTCACTCTGCCGTCCTCCAGATACAGGAGCCGCGTCGCACGAATGGCCGCCTTGATATCATGCGTTACCATGAGGATATTCTGCCCGTTTTCATTGATCCGCGTCAAAATATCCAGCACTTCCTGCGTGTTCTTTTTGTTCAGCGCCCCGGTCGGTTCGTCTGCAAAGATCATGCCGGGCGTATTCATCATGGCTCTTGCAATAGCCGCCCGCTGCGCCTCTCCGCCCGATACCTGCGACGGCAGTCTGTCTGCCGCATCCTCTACATTCATGCTCTCTAACAGCATCTTAGCCCGTTCCCGCACTTCTTTCTCACGCATTTGTCTGTCCAGATATCCGGTCACGGCTACATTCTCAAATAACGTCAGATTGCTGACAAGGTGCGCCTGCTGAAAAACGAAACCAAACTCCCTGATCCGATACGGCGCCATTTTTTTCTCCTTCAGGCTGCTGATCACCGCATCCTTATAACGCACTTCGCCCCCCGTCGGCTTATCCATGCCGCTTAACGCATAGAGCAGCGTGGATTTGCCTGCTCCCGACGAACCCATGATGACCGTAAAATCGCCATCATAAATTTCCAGATCGATCATATTCAGCACATGATTCTGTCCGCCGTTATTGGCAAAACTCTTGCATAAACCCGTCGCTTTCATGATCACTTTATTTCGATTCATACTTTATTTTTCCTCTCTTTTCCTGATTTTTCTGCAGATAAATGACTGTCAAAGCAAAAAGCGGGAACAGGCAGATTGTCGTTCTGTCCGTTTCCGCCTTTATGGATAGCTTAGCAGAATAATTATTAAGAAGTCTTTAAGAAATAAAATTTAACTTTCCCTATTTTTTGAGCTTTGTGAGGTCTAACTGTCACTAGTGCGTCACTAACGCGATACATCCAGTCCGTAATTTTCCCGTGTCATCTGTAATTTTTCACATAAATGCAGCAGGTCTATTATTCAACCTGCTACCCCAATACTTTTATTCAATTTTAATCCAAAAACCCTCTCTTATCAAGGATATCATCTACCGCAGAAAATAGTTTTTATCTAGTATTCTATCCAGTCCGGATGCTCATCCCTGATTTGTTCAAACGTCTCACACTTTCAAATGATATATTCTAATCTACTCATTTGTCCATCACCCTTATCACCATCCGCAACGGCTTCTCATGCTCCTGTGGAAAATATTCATCAACCGACATCACTCTTGTCGTCCTGATCCCTCTCTGTGTATGTACCATGACCTTGTCCCCTGCAGATACCCGATCGATCAAACGCTCCGGCAGCTCCCACATGTATGACTGTCCACCAAACTTGTGGCACGCCCTTACAACCTGCCGCTTCCCATTCCTGACAGGAACACTCTGAATCCCGTACTGTTTGGCCAGCAGATAGCTTGTGTAACCGTCTATCAGGTTTCCTCTACTGTCGAGGATAATCTGTGACTGCAGGTGCCCTGTCTCCCTGAAATACTGTTCTTTCCGCTCCATCTTCTCTGATCCGGGCGGATGCTCTGCAAAGCACTGGTAAATCTTGATATCGTCAATTTTCATATTCTCTGCTCCTTGCCTTTCTCTACCCTACCTCATGCCAAAACTTTTCGATATATGCTTTCTGTCCTTCGAATTGCTTCCTGCAATGATTCCGGCTCACGTCCATACCATTTACGGAAATGATTTACAGCCGATTCCTCTGTAATCTGTTTGTAGCGTTCATCCGTCATCATGTTAACTTCAACCAGCGGCACTATATCACCGTTTCTTCTTTCTACTTGTCCTATAACTGGAAAGGTTATACCCCCCACTTCAAAATAGTGCATTTCCTTTTAAATCCTCTCTATACAGACTTTACAGAGGGCAGCAGGCGTGTTATACTTCCTGCATACCCTCAATTGCTTATGTTGTCGGGTTACCTGCCCCTATCAGAGTGGCTGCTCTGGTAAGGGCATCTTTTTATGCCTGTGCGAGCTGCTGGACTTGTGAGCGCCCGAAGAACCGTGCCTTATAGTTCATACCGTCTCCCTTGCTCCCCCAGATCAGGTCGGCGCCAAACAGTGCCTTGCTCCCGTGGATCACTTCATATCCAAGCTGCTTCCAGCCGCTCCATGTGTTTGTCTCTTCCTGGATACCTGCCTCAGCTTTTGCACCCTCGATCCGCTTTGCATTGATTTCTTCCGCTTTTGCGGAAAGCCATGCGCGGTGAAGTGATTCAGCAAAAGAAATTCTTTTCTCTTTCCGGTAGATTTTCCATGCTCTCAGCATAATCTTTCTAAGATCGTATTTCATTGATTCCCGCCCCCTTTCCCTTTTAAGAGTTTTCAGGACGGCCCCGGAAGCATCTTCCTGACTATTGCCCTCACTGTCGCTAACGGTTCACAGGTATATGGCTTCCGGTATCGGGCGCTTTCGGCATTTCCCGGCCGTTCTGTTCTCTTGTTGATATATTTATAATACCACGTACATAGTATTTAGTCTATTGACAGAATAAATAAAATGTACGTGGTATCTTTGTACATTATTACTATGTACATAGTACTTGATTTATGATATACTTATCATGTACAGTGGAAAAGGTGCATCTATAATTTGCGTCCCACTGGAACACATCAACTGAAAGAAGGTGCTTATATGCCTAATAGTCCGAACAAAAAAAATTACAATGCCAACTATGCCAAAACCAACCTAAAGCGCATTCCCTTAGATGTTCAAAAAGAAAAGTACGACCAAATTAAAGCTGCTGCCGATACTGCCGGAGAAAAGGTAAATAGTTACATCAAAAAAGCTATTGATGAGCGAATGGAACGCGATACCCTGCAGAAGAACATCTCTCATATTGAACACAACCAAAGAGACGCTGATCCAGATTATCCACGGCATGAAACTCTGGATGAAAAGTTGGAACGGCTACGTAAAAAGCACACTTAGGAAACGGATACCCAAAAGCAAGAATAACTGCTCTCCATGCTCCGGCTTATACCAAAATGTAAACCATGCCAACAAATGGACACGGGTGGGGAGCATGGATGTGAAAGACTACGGATAACTCTTTTCGTTACCAGTGCCGAACACATAATTTTAGTTAAAACTCTTCTAGCCTAATATTTGTACCCTTATTATGTTTTCGTTGAAATTTGATAAAATTACACCCATTGTACAGGCGATTCTAAACTACTTCCGTTTCAATCGTTCCGCCTTTTTTTGACGTTGTTCGTCTGAAAGGTTCTTATAATCCTTAAATCTGCAAAATTCTGATATCTTTTCTCTTGTTGAACCCTTATAATTTTGATGTTCGAGCACTCGCATTTCAAATGAGAATGGATCAGGGCACCATACACAAATCTGTGCACAGCAATAAACCACAATCCAATGTGTCAGATTCTGACTTAAGCGGATCTGATAAGTGTATTCTGACCACACCCCCTACATACATGACCTGTGTATCATACCGATCTGGGCAGTCGGTCTTCCAGATGTTCTCCTGTCCACTCCAACAGGGGGGCATCTGGTGAGACATAAATCCTGCAGTAAAATATCATATGCACAACAACCTGCGATGGTTCCTATCATTCATGATCCGTTTACTTTGGCTCCCGTTTTTCTACAACAGAAAGCGGAAGGAAGTACCCTGATTTTTTTATAAAAAAAGAGGGAAAGGCTGCGCGTTCCCCGTACCCGCACAGGAGGTATGGCAGGGAAGTACCTTCGCATATTTACTGCATTTCACACCTGCTGCTATGTTATGATTTTAACAATACCGCCTGCTTCCGCATAAACTGTAATGCGCCTCCTGATACTTCCGCTTTTTAGTCCCTCGATCACTTATACCGGCGATAAATTCAGCACTATAACCTCATCGCTATCCTTTCCGTGCTGCTTGTCCATGTCCTGTTAAACTCCCCGGCACTGTTATGCCTGTATACCTGACTCTCATATAGTTCGGGAAGAAACGGTACCAGTTTTCGGCTGTGCCTCGGCTTTCCTAAGTCCCTCAAGGCATCACATTTTATTGTCCTGATCTGGTGCGCATTTACTCCGATCAGTTCCCCTGTCTGCTTAAGAGTCTTGCTTTTTTGATATATGGCACGTATCACCTTTGACTGGATATCTGAAAGAGAATCGACTTCCGCCCAGAGCACTTCCTGGAGTCGGCAAGCATCTATCCCATTCAATACCTTTTCCTCCACGTCTTCCGGATCTGGAACGATATCACTCAGAGAAACATCTTTATCATCTGTGACCGTCATATCAAGGCTCTGCACCTGTGACGCTTTTAAAGATGTTTGTAGTCTCTGTATCTTTCCCTTGTCAACACCAAGATAATATGCTGCTTCATAATCTGACGGTTTACGGCCTGTTTGCGAATAGAACGCTTCACAAAACTTACAATATTTCCGTATCTGATCCTGTTCATATACCGGCAATCGAATAGTTCCGTTGTTCTGAATGTATCTGATCATAGCCTGTCTTATCCAGTTTCCGGCATATGTAAGAAATTTATTGCCGGCAGCAGGAGCATAACCTGCAATGGCGGGATAGAGCGCAAGATACCCCTCCTGCTCTAAATCTTCCAGTTCTGCATATTTTCGATATCTCCATGCAATAGAATGGATGAACCCCTTTACCTGTCCGTAAAGGCGTTCCATATCCCGCTCCGGATCCTCACCGTTTTTTATTCGGATAACGATCTGCTCATTCGTCTCATGGTCCATTGACATATCTAACCCACTCCCTTATAATTTCTTTAAGTATTGATCTGTGGGCCTGTCCATGTGACAGGTTCTTTTTTATGAACCTTTTCCGGCTATTCACTTTCCGGAAGGTTCCTGCTCACCCGCTGCGCCTTTCTCCCTGCTCTTCATCGTCCTGCTGCCTCCTTCCCGTTTTCCTCATCATCACCATACTTCATTCGAATAGCAGAAAGCATCTGCCCTACATCACGCGCCGTCAAGCTGTCCCATGTCTTATTATTGCTCTTGATCCAATACTCCAGATTGACCTTGTATTTGACTGCTAGGTCTTTTAAAACCTTAATCTGGGAGGGTGCTGGTTTCTGTTCCTCTTCCGGAACCTGATTAGTAAATGGATTCATCTCCTCCTTTAGCCACAGATCGAAACCGAGTCCTGTATGGATTGCAACGCATTTCACGAATGACCGGCACATGCTATTCCATACCCTTAACTGATTCATGGAATTATCCTTTACCGGATTCACACCATTCAGTACCGGAGACTGCATCTCATATTCCTTATCATCAATTACAACCTTTATCCTCGTCTCATAACATCGGTTAGTACCGTTTTTGCTGTCCGTGAACACCTGCTGCACCATTCTCAGACTGTTTCCCGTAACCGGGTCCGGTATCGGTTCCCAGTAGACACTTTCGGCTCCGTTTTCATGAAGAAGGTCTACACACTTCGCCCAGTTCAGATAAAGTTTTCCCTCCCGTTCTTCACAGTAGGGGCGCACATCAACGCCCCGCATCTCCTCATAACTTTTTAACATTGTTCATCCTCCTGTCCTCAATTTCACGGATACAACCTGTCCCTACTAATTATCTTCTGTATTGGTCAGCTCAAAGCCAAGTAATACAGCACATTCCGTACGACTTATGCTATATTTCTCCTTGTTAACAAACTCTGAGAATACCCTGATCCTCACTTGTGTTTCCAAAAGCATTTTATACTCTTCTAACGGTATTGTAATTTCAATCATGACTTATTTCCTCCTATCATCTTCTGTTTGCGGCAGCAGCCATTATCTCTCGATCTATCACATTATCCTTACCTATCCCACACTGCGAAACGAAATGTTCTAAAAAATTTCCCAGAAAACTGGACGCGATTTGGGATCGCGAGCACCGCAAAGCTATTTTCTCTTTCACAGTACCTTTTTCCAAAATACTTTAATTATATAAAATGTTAACAAATGCTAACATTTACATGCGCATGTGTTTGATATGTATATACCAGTGAAGTATTGCCGTAATTGCTGTACCGTACTGTATAGGCGTCATTAATGGTTTTAATAACGCTTTCCAGAAGTTTGCCCGCGTTATAAAATCTCCGTTTTCAGGTGAAAACGACAGTCTGCGTTTTTCATTATTTGAAAGATTTTGGAAAGCATTCAGAGCAATATCATGTACTTCTTTTCCACAATTTGAAAGAACACAGCCTTCAACTGTATCATAGAAACCCACACCCACACATATACATGGGATCTGCACACGTTTCTCAATCACCATCTCATTTCCGTTCCTGCGTCCCTGCCGAATATCCTTGAACACCCCGGCAGCAGTTTTAATATCTGAGAAAATATTATTTTTCATCACTGAAACCTCCCTCTAATGCCGCCAAAAGCATTTTTGCCCCCCTGTCTGCCTGTTCTTCATACTCTGAATGTCTTTCACTTTCAATCGTATCCCCTTTGTCATAGTGCAGGAAATAATGAGCCAGTTCATGTGCAAGAGTGTAAACATAATCATCAAATGACATCCCTATCCGAATGCCTATCCTGACCTCATCCCGCACATATATCAGTCTGCCGTCATTTGCCTTGAATGGAACGAACTTAACACTTATATTATTTTCTTCTGCCAGGTGCAGCAGTTTTTCCATTTCTTTGGGTGTATGTTCTACATTAACGGAAGTAATCATTCCCTGTCCTTTGGATTTCATTGGCATAAATACCACTTTCCCGCCAACTTTTCCGGCAAGATTTATTAACTTAGTAAAAACTTCTGTACTCATAAAATTTTTTCTTTCCTTTCCCCGGAAAGCCGTGGTATCATATAGTTGATCAATAGTACACGGTTCCGGCCGTGCTCTGCCCTATAGGTATTGGCGTGCTTATAGGGCATTTTCTTCCTGTATTATAGACTGTATAAATTTTTTCGTTTGACTGTCTGCAAGCTGCTTTCTTACATTAATCTCCGGCATTATGACCGGAACTGACCTTGCATAAATCCTGTCCGAAATCCGGGAATCCGTTTTTAAGTCCTCCATTCTTACATTGCTTGTGAATATCGTCGGATAATGGTTTGTGTACCGTCTGTCGATCAGTTGGAATAACGCGGTTGTTATCCAGTCTTTATTTTCCACATGCGCCCCGATATCATCCAGAATTAATAATCCTGCCTCAAATATAGATTTTATACGATTTTTGCTGTTATCGTCTTTTTCCTTTACAAGTTCTATGTAATCGGTTACACTGACAAATTTAACAGATATATCATGTGTTTTAAGAATCTCATTTGCTACAGCACAGGCAATCATGGTTTTTCCGCTGCCTTTCGTGTCAGAATAAAAATAAAGTCCTCTTCCTTCACGCTGAAACATTTTAAAATTTATCACAAAGGCATTTACGATATTCTTTTGCGGCGTTATATTTTCAACGCCATACTTTCCCCAGTCTATGCTTTTTCCTGTACAGCCTGCATATTCGATCGGCATACCACTCCTGCTCCGGCGTTCGTCAAACCGTGAATCAAGTATAGTGCCGTCTTCCATGAAAATAGCCTGTGTGTCATATCCAATATCCTCATATCTGTGGTAAAGTAAAAGGCCGCTCATAGTTTCGGACTTAATTTCTTCTACGTCAGTCACCGTGGCCAGTCCCCATAAACTGCTCATAAAAGTCTGCTGCTTGTCCCCCTTTTTTATTGTCCGCTCCAATCATGCCATCTCCCTTCTTTCCTTTACTGCCTCCATGATCCTGAGTTCTGGCAAGCCAGTTATTAATAAATCTCTCAATTCCTCTCCTGGTCTTACGCTTAGCCGGATTACTGTCAAGCCATGCTATCATACGCCTCAATTCCTGCTCCACTTCCACTGCCGGGTATGTATTTTCCCATAGGGTTATCTTATCCAAAGGTACATCGTAAAAAGATTTATCATTCAGAGGCAGCAGAATACCGCTCTGGTCTGGAGTCAGGTTTTCTGGCTCCGGGCATATAATATTTCCTAACTCTATCCTATCTCTAACCTTACCTAACCTATCCTGTGTATCCACTTCGTATACATTCTGGATACATTCTGTATCCAACTTGGATACGTATACATTATCCACAAGATCAAGCTGCTGCCGTTCTTCGGAATACTTAGTTTTTTTATATCTGTCTGCTTGAATATAATTGTGCTGTTTCCAGTGCCTTATAACAATAACACCGCTTTTAAATGGAATTACATAACCACTTTCAGTAAGCATGTCCATATCTTTTTTTGTACATGATATCATTTTCATAATCTGTCTCGGAAAAGATACAAAACCATCATCATCTGCTCTCATGCCTAAGTGAAAATACAAACATTGTGCAGATACAGGTAATTCTATAAACTTATCTGTTGCCACAACATCCAGGCTGAACATTCTTCTATTCGCCATTAGTTCCCGCTCCTTCGTCTTCTATCAGATCAGATACCCTTACAGACAGGGCCCGTGCTATAGCTCCAAGGTATTTAGGTTTACAGTAGAAACCTCTGCGTATCGTATAAACTATATTCCTTGAAATGCCTGCTGCCTCCGCAAGTTCCGAAGGTTCTATTTCTGCCTCTGCCATGGCAATCAGCACCTTACGGCTGTCTGGTTTGAGCATTATGGTTTCTTTTGGTACTGACATCCCTTTCTTGTCTCCTTTCTCATATCACAAGTTGAAATTTTAACAAAAACTCTTCTAGCCTAAATTTGTACCCTTTATTATGTTTTCGTTGAAATTTGATAAAATTACGCCCATTGTACAGGCAATTCTGAACTACTTCCGTTTCAATCGTTCCACCATTTTTTGACGTTGTTCGTCTGAAAAATTCTTAGGTGGATTAATCTTTATCCAACTAACAGGAATATGTGCACATATACTTCCGTCCTTATTTTCTGCCACAATTTGGCACTGATCCGGATGTTTCGCAGCAAGCAGTCTCACTCTGGAGATTGTCCGTTGCTGTGACAGGCTCAGCGTTGCACGTTGTTCATTCCGTATCCACTCAATAACATTTTCAATGCATCCCTGCATAACTCCTCATTCCCGTTGCGACGTCACAACATTTTATGTAGATTATTAATCTACTTTCTTGGCAAAAAAAAATTTTTTCCTTTTCACTTAAAGTCTTAATATCCAGTAGTTCACACAATGAAGTGATTTCACTCGTTTTAAATTCCCGCCTGTTGTCTATTTTCTGTTGAAAAGCGTAATATGACAAACCAAGAGAATCTGCAACGAATTTAAGCTTCAACCCCTTACTCCGGATCAAATTTCTAATTGCTTGTGAATCCGTCAAGTGTCTTTTCCTCCCTTCGTAATAGATTTTAAATCTACTAGCAGGATATCATCATATAGCTTATTTGTCAACTTAAATTGTAATTTTTATATAAAAAAGTTGATTTTCAAGGCACCATATGCTAATATACAAATAAAGGGGGCGTAAAACATGTCAATTATAGGTACCAGAATTAAAGAACGTAGAGAAGATTTAGGACTTACTCAAGAACAGCTTGCTCAAAAATTAGGATATAAATCCAAAACAACTATAAACAAAATTGAAAAGGGCATTAATGACATTACCCAGTCTAAGGTAATGGCTTTTGCTGACGTTCTCAATACTACCCCGGCGTACTTAATGGGGTGGAATGAAAGTTTGAACGGAACTATTATTTTCACAGATAATAAAGCGCCTTCTATCAAAAAAGGGGTTTCTATTAACGTCCTTGGTCGTGTAGTTGCCGGTATCCCAATTGAAGCCATCGAGGAAATCATTGACACGGAAGAAATCACGGAGGATATGGCAAAAACCGGAAATTTTTTTGGTTTACAGATACACGGAAACAGTATGGAACCGCGAATTTATGAGGGTGATGTAGTTATTGTCCGTCAACAGGAAGATGCAGAAAGCGGTGACGTAGTCATTGCTATGGTAAACGGTGATGACGCTACCTGCAAAAGGCTTCGAAAATACCGCGATGGCATAGAACTTGTTCCCAATAATCCGAGTTATGATCCTATGTTTTTCAGCAATGAGGACATTATGACTAAACCAGTAAAAATCATCGGGAAAGTAGTTGAACTAAGAGGCAAGTTGTAGGAGCAACTTCCGATTTCAAATCGGAGAATTGTTATACATATACAGGTTTTTCAACAATAATTTGAACCACTTGGCGCCACAAGTAGGAATGAACGAAAGGAAGTATCATATGGACGAAAGAGAATTCGAAGATCAACTACAGGCACTATCTGATCGAGTATTATCAAAAGCACTCACCCAAGAAGAAGAAACAAATTATACCGAATCACTTTTTGAATCAATTCGCCATGTAAACGAATATGGAGAAGAGTTTTGGAATGCCAGGGAATTGCAAAAGGCATTATGTTATAAACGATGGGACAAATTCTTAAACGTAATTGATAAAGCAAAAAAAGCATGTAGTGGAAGTAATTACCCCATTTCCGACCATTTTTCCCATGTGGGAAAAATGGTGAACATAGGTTCTGGAGCAGGACGCGAAATTGAAGATTTGGAACTTTCCAGATATGCATGCTATTTAATTGTTATGAATGGCGATGCTGATAAGAAAATTATCGCCCTTGGCCAATCCTATTTTGCAGTTAAAACCAGGCAGCAGGAACTAATTGAAAATTTTGACGCTTTGGATGAGGATAAAAAGCGCCTTGCTATCCGCGCTGAAATGAAAATTCATAATAAATCTCTGGCCGAAGCAGCCAAACAGGCTGGTATTACAGAACCTATAGACTATGCAATTTTTCAAAATAAAGGGTATCAGGGTCTATATGGGGGATTATCACAGAAAGATATCCACGCCAGAAAAGGGTTGAAAAAAAGTCAGGATATTCTCGATTATATGGGAAGTACCGAACTTGCCGCAAATCTTTTCCGTGCTACCCAGACCGATGAAAAACTCCGGAAAGAAAAAATTGTCGGAAAAGATGCCGCAAATCAAACCCATTACGAGGTAGGCAAAAAAGTCCGCGAAACTATTAAGGATCTTGGTGGAACAATGCCCGAAGATTTGCCAACCCCGAATAAAAGCATTAAACAGATTGAACGGGAACTTCGTAAAAATATTGATAATAAATAAAATCTGCCCCAGTGCTACCAACACCAGAGCAGATCAGAACTATACCGGGAGTACCGATATAACTCACCTTAGACAAGTGAATTATATCATTTTCCCGGTCAAAACACAAGTACCGGGCATTTTTATGCCTAAAATCTATTGCGACATCGCAACAAGGGAGAGTGATATAACATGCCAAGAGGTAAAGCATTGAAAAATCCCAACGGCTACGGCTCCGTTGTGAAACTGTCCGGTAAAAGACGGAAACCCTTTGAGGTAAGAGTCAATACCCGAATGGATGAGCGCTACTATCCCGTTTATGATGTCCTGGGACGTTTCCCCACCCGTGAAGAGGCATTGATCGCCTTAGCGGACTATAACAAAACCCCTTACAGTATAGCCGATCGGAATATAACATTCTCACAGCTTTATGAAAAATTCTACAAGAATAAGTATGAACTGAGCGGTAAAACCTATTCCCGTAGCTCTAAGGACTGTACCAAATCCGCTTACAGCCATTGTAGCGCATTGTATGACCTTACCTATAGGAAATTAAGACCGGATGATTTCAGGGGCGTTCTCGGCCAAATCAGCGATAAAGGAAGGCCTCTCTCTCACGCCATGCAGGAGCACATAAAGAATCTGTTTACCCAGATGGATAAATTTGCTCTACAGAATGATATCATAGACAAAAGTTACGCTTCCTTTGCCGCTATAACAGTCCAAGAAGATGATACTCCAGGCGTTCCATTTACACCTGCAGAGTTACAGCTTCTCTGGGATAATAAAGATATCCCCTGGATCGATAGCGTCCTGATCTACATTTATTCAGGGTGGAGGGTCTCAGAACTGATCAGAATGCCGCCAGAGGATATTGATCTAAAAGAGGATACCTTTAAAGGCGGCCTGAAGACTGCTGCTGGTAAAAATCGTATTGTTCCCATTCATTCTAAGATACGTGGCTTTGTGGAACACAGGCTTGCAGCGAATAACGGGATCCTGTTTTCCATTAATGGCCGCCCAGCTACAACCGGAACATATACCAAACAGTTCAAAACCGCTCTGCAGGCTATTGGAATCACAACCTATCACACGCCGCACGACTGCCGACACACGTTCATTTCCCTGCTGGACAGCGCCGGCGTCAACCAAGTATGCATCGACCGCCTGATTGGACACGCCTCCAAGTCCTTGACGACACGCACCTATACCCATAAAAGCATCGAAGAATTACGGCAGGCTGTCGAAATGATATGACCCCTGTCGGACAGGTCCCGGAAGGGGTCTTTTTGTCACTAGCTTGTCACTAGTGAGATGCGAAGCACTATGTTTTTTCAAAAACCCATAGTCTTCAAACCATGATAAACAGGGCATTCCTTGAATTTCAAACTTGAGTAAAACCCTATTCCTTTAAGAAGTCTTTAAGAAAAAACAGGGTCAACCGTTATTTTTTCCACTGTCTAACCAAAGACAGGCCTCCAGTCCATCGGCATGATTGGATAACTCCAGTCCGCCGCCCATTTTCTCCATGATGTAGTCCACGATATATAACCCGAGTCCCGATCCCGTCTTTTCTTCTGCATTTTTCCCCCGATAGAATTTCCGCTTCACAAAAGGCATGTCTTCCGGACAGATACCGTTTCCGTAATCTCGTATATGCATCTCATAGCGGCCGCCTTCTGCCGACGCCCAGACATCGATCCTGCTCCCCGGCGCATATTTTCCCGCATTTTCCAGGATGTTAAAAAGCGCCTGCGACAGCCGCTTCCGATCCACGGACAGCACGGCTTCCGGCACAGGTTCCTGCAAGGTTATGGACAGACCGGCATAATCCTGTATCGTCTCCTGCAGAAACATGCGCATATTTACTGCCTGCTCCCTGATCTCCAGACGTTCCAGTTCGGAAAGCGAATGCAGGACAAGATCATTTACCAGCCGGGATACTTCGTCACATTTTTTCATGATCACACGAAGATATCGCTCTCTTGCTTCATAATCCGCCTCCAGATTGGCTTCCAGACCTTCCGCATAGGCCCTGATCGATGCGAGCGGCGTCTTGATATCGTGAGAAAGCGCTGCAATAATCGTCTTGTTTTCCGTTACTGCCTGTGCCTCGTTCTTCCTCGCCGTTATGATTTCCCCGCGCATATGATCAAAGGCCCAGGTAAACGCGCCGAAGAAATTCGTCCTCTCATAGGCAAGCGAAACATCCAGATCTCCTTGGGCGATCCGCTCCGCATAAACTTCCAGTTTGTCAAAGGGCCGCAGGATCTTATCATAAAGAAACCAAAACACGAACAGTAAAAAGAGGCCGACAAGGCATACGAAACAGAGCAAAAATCGTTTTTCTTTATCAATCTGTTCCTCCGTCGTCTCCAGCCGCAGCGTTTCTTTCAACAGCGACGTTTTCTCCTGTATGATCTGCTCCCGTGCGGGATCTTTTTCTTCCGGCATAAGCTGCTCTATTTCGTTTAGCAGGACAAGCGCATTATCCGTCCCCGTTTTCACCTCCCTGCGTTCTTTTCCCAACATCCGGATGCCGCCAAACGCAAAAAGGAACAAAAATACCAAAAACAGAAAAACGGTTCTTATATATTGTTTTTTCATTTATCTTCTCCAAACTGATACCCGATACCCCAAACGGTCCTGATAAACTGCGGATCGGCAGGATCATTCTCCAGTTTTTCCCGAAGCCATCTGATATGTACCGCCACGGTTGCGATTTCCGCTTCCGAAAAAACGCCCCATACTTCCCGCAGAAGTTCTTCCTTACGCAGCGCCTGATGCGGATGCGCGCACAAATATACCAAAAGATCGTATTCCCGCAGCGCCAGTCTGATCTCCTCCCCATCTTTTACCACCGTCCGCGCCGCAGTATCCACCCTGACGTTTCCGAATTCATAGACAGGCGCATCCTCCTGCTCTCCATAAGTCCTGCGCATCAGGGCATTGATCCGCGCAAGCAGCTCTCTTAAAGAATAAGGTTTGGCCAGATAATCGTCGCCGCCCACGTCAAGTCCCCTGACCTTATCATCCTCGCTCGTCCTTGCACTGGCAAAAATGACCGGTACTTTGGATAAAAGCCGCAGTTCCATGCAGACATCAAAGCCGTTTCCATCCGGCAGATTAATATCCATAAGAAGCAATTGATACGTTTCCCTGCCTAACATCGCAAATGCCTCATCACAGCTTCCTACGACCGCCGTCTCGTATCCGTAATTTATAAGCATATCCGCCGTAATCGCCGCCAGATCGCCATCGTCTTCTATGATCAGTATTTTCTTTTTCCTGTTCATCCTGATTCCTTCCGTTTTTCCCTAATCCATGTCGTTTGAGGTCAATATTGTTATTCTACCACACTCTCTTACAATATTCTACGACAGTCATCCTTTTCAAATATCATGGTGAAGTTTTCAGGGAGGCTGCGGGGATATCATTCCTGCGAAGGCCCTTGAAAAACGCCGGCACTTAGTGAAAGGGACATTTATCGTCCCTTGAACTTAGTACCGCTGCGATTTTTCACGGAGCGGGAGCGTGCCGCCAAAGGAATGATATCCCCGCAGCCTCCCTGAAAACTTCAGCATTACCACTTCACCATTACCGCTTCGCCTTCTCTTTGCGCAAATCCCCATTCGCCGGATTATCAAGCAGTGCGCCCTCTTCATCGAAACGTGATCCGTGACAGGAACAGTCCCAGGAATGCTCCGCTTCATTCCATTTCAGAGCGCATCCAAGATGCGGACACCTTCTGGTTGTCAAAGAAAGCAGTCCCGCCGCCGCTTCCGCGGCATTGTAAAACAATTGCGGTTTCAGCATACTTCTGGACGGATCGAAAACCGCTGTAAACGGATTTTCTTTTTCCATGATCAGATCCGCAAGCAGCATAGCTGCAGTCATGGCAGAAGTCATCCCCCATTTATTGTACCCTGTGGCGGCAAAACACGCAGGCATTGCGGGAGAATACTTTCCGATATACGGTATGCCGTCCAATGTCATACAGTCCTGCGCTGCCCAGGCATACGCTTCCGATGCTTCCGGATAATATTTCTTTGCAGTTTCCCGGAGTTCCTGCCAGTTCCCGCCCTTTTTCCCGGTCCTGTGACCCCCGCCGCCAAGCAGCAGAAAATCACCGTAATTTCGAAAGGACAGCCCCTTTCCGGAGCCATCCACATACATTCCCTTTATCTGCGCCGCATTTTTTAAGGCAATACAATAAGAGCGCTGCTGATACATTTTGAGAAAATACAAGCCATGCTTGTTATCGATTGGAAAATGCGTTGCAAAAATAAGTCTTTTAAAGAAAATACGGCCGTTTGCTGTAACAGCCTCATGCTCCGATAGCGCTTTTACAAAGGTATGTTCATAGATATTTAAGTCTTTTGCGATCCCGGCCAAAAATTTCAACGGATGAAACTGCGCCTGTTCGGGAAAGGCAACCGCGCCTGCAGTCGGAAACGGCAGTTCTTCTGTCTGCACCAATTCCGCCGGAAAATGCAGCCGTTGCAGCGCCTCCACCTCTTCTTCCAGTTTCCTGCTATCATCCAGAGAATAGACATAGGAAGATTTCTCTTCAAAATCACAGTCTATCTCGGAACTGAGAGCACGGTACATAGACAGCGCCTTTTGATTGGCTTCCAAATACAGGGCTGCCTTCTCTATTCCTTGTTTTCTCACAAGATCGGCATAAATAAGGCCATGCTGGGAAGTGATCTTGGCAGTCGTATTCTTTGTTACTCCTGCACAGATTCCTGTTCTTTCCGCCAGAATATAATCCACACCCGCCTCTTTCAGAAAATAAGCGCACAAAAGGCCCGTAATGCCGCCGCCGATGATTAAAACATCCGTATCCGCATTTCCTCTTAACGCCTCAAACCGAGGCAGCGATACATTTTCCATCCAGACTGAATCCATAATTCATTATCCCTCGCTTCCTGTCGTTGCTTCTTCTATTGTGTACGGCATACGGGAAATTATACAGAAACTATTGCTAAGTAAAGTATGATATGTGATAATAAAGATTGCAGGAAATGTCTGCGGTCAAACAACATTCTGTTGGCCGGGACACACTACTTTCATCAGAAAGGCACGGCTACCGACATGAGTGACAATCAGAATTGGAGCAATATGGGAGACCGGATAAAAGGCGCTCTCTCAGAGGCTTTGCAAAGCGGAGATTTTAACGAACTGAATCATTTAGTAACGCAGGCTGTAACCAATTCTTTAAAAGATGCAGGTATTAATATCAGCAAAAATTGGGACCCGGATCATGAAACGACGAATGATCCTTCAAATGGAAACCGGGGACAGAGCGCCCAGAGACAGCAACGGGAACAAGATGCCGAAAGGCGCAGGCGGGCACAGGAACAGGAGGCCGAAAGACGCAGGCGCGCACAGGAGCAGGAGGCCGAAAGACGCAGGCGCGCACAGGAGCAGGAGGCCGAAAGACAACGGCGGCAGCGTGAGGAAGCCGAAAGGCAGCGACAGCGGCAGGCGCTGAAACAGATGCCGCAGCGCAGAAATCTGAATCTGCCCGCAGTCAGATTCAACAAAACCGGAAATGTATCCAATGTGCTGTATCAGGTATTCGGCGGCATCGGCCTTGGCATTACGGGAATCGCGGCGTTCATTCATCTGCTGCTTTTCAATGCCGGAACGGTCAACACTGTCGGATCTATCATCAATCTGATCTTTCTGGTCATCTTCTTCGGCATGGTACGGCTGGGCATCGGACAGCGTAAACGGCTAAAACGCGCTGCGCGCTACATGGCGCTCTGCGCAGATAAAATGTTTGGAGAACTGGAAGATCTCGCCAGAGATACAGGCAAAAGCAAGCGGTATGTGACCAAAGATCTGCAGAAAATGCTGGCGCTTGGTATGTTTCCGGAAGGACACCTGGACGAACAGATGACATGTTTTATGCTAAATGACACGGTTTACAGGCAATATCTGGATGCGGAAAACAGCCGTAAGATCAGGGAAGCGGAAGAAAGAAAGGCACTGGCGCAAAAAGCGGAAAAACAGCCGGACAAGCAGGCTCCCAATATGCAGCAGGAACAGGAAACGGAATTAAACGCCATGATATCGGAAGGCATGGAGTGTATCCGCAAGCTGCGGGATCTAAACGACCAGATTCCGGGAGAAGCCATTTCCGCCAAGCTGTTCCGCTTAGAGGGACTTTTAAAGGATATATTTGACGGTCTGCAGGATCATCCGGAGCAGATGCATCGTATGCATAAGCTTATGGACTATTATCTGCCTACTACCTTAAAACTGGTGGAAGCCTATGCAGACTTTGACCGGATCAGTGCGCCGGGTGAAGAAATCATTTCCGCCAAAGCGGAGATTGAAAATACGTTGGATACCATCAACCGGGCTTTTACGGAACTATTGAACAATCTGTTCCAGAACGCCGTATTTGACGCAACCACAGACGCACAGGTCCTAAAGACAATGCTAGCAAGAGAAGGTCTGACCAAAGAGATGGCATTTTCAACGACCAGATCCTGAACATCATAAACGGGTTCCTATCGAACCGAATGGAGGAAAATTACATGAGCACCAATTTAGACGACATGTTAAAAGAAGCGCCGGCATTAACGTTAGAACCGTTCGAAGCACAGACAAAATCCCTACCCGCGGAAAGTCCTGTGCAGATCACAGAAGAGACGCAGACCAAAGTTCCCGAGGTGGTACTGACCCCGGAAGAACAGAAAATGGTTGACGATTTTGCGGCGCAGATCGATATAACCAATACACAGATGGTCATGCAGTACGGCGCCGGCAGCCAGAAAAAAATCGCTGACTTTTCCGAAAATGCACTGAACAATGTGAGAACGAAGGACATGGGTGAGATCGGCCAGATGCTGACGGACGTCGTTTCGGAATTAAAGGGATTTGAGGAAGAAGAAAAAGGATTCCTCGGCTTTTTCAAAAAGAGCAGCAATAAACTGGAAAGCATGAAAATGAAATACGACAAGGCGGAAAACAATATCAACAAGATCTGCAAAGTCATGGAATCTCATCAGGTGACATTGTTAAAAGACGCCGCTATGTTGGATAAAATGTACGATCTGAATCTGAATTACTTCAAGGAACTGTCCATGTATATTCTCGCAGGCAAACAGAAACTGGAACAGGCCAGAAGCGTTGAACTGCCCTCTCTGCTTTCCAAAGCGGAACAGAGCGGACTTCCTGAAGATACACAGGCGGCCAATGACTTTGCCTCCATGTGTGAACGTTTTGAGAAAAAGATCTATGATCTGGAACTGACAAGGACCATTTCCATGCAAATGGCGCCGCAGATCCGCCTGATTCAAAGCAACGATACGGCCATGTCCGAAAAAATACAGTCCACGCTCGTCAACACCATACCGCTCTGGAAAAGCCAGATGGTCATCGCAATCGGCTTAAACCACTCCAGCGAAGCGGCCAGGGCACAGAAGGAAGTGACCGACATGACAAACGCACTTCTGAAAAAGAATGCCGAGACGCTAAAAAGCGCAACGATCGAAACTGCCAGGGAAAGCGAACGCGGCATTGTCGATATCGAGACACTGACCGCTACCAACCAGACACTGATCTCCACGTTGGACGAAGTCTTAAAGATCCAGGAAGATGGACGGACCAAACGCAGAAACGCGGAACAGGAACTGGGACGGATCGAAGAAGAAATGCGCCAGAAGCTCCTCGCGGTAAGCCGCAGTTCCAAACAGATGCCGTAACAGACCCATAGAAAATGCAAAAAACCCCGCCGGCTGCGCCGACGGGAGTTTCTTTTCTTCTAAATTATGGTGTAAAACCGCTTTACTGCATTGCGCTTGTCAATGCTTCGATATCAAACAAAGAGGTTTCGAAATTCAAAACGTCTTCTTCATTGGGTGTCCATACTTTATCTACCAGCTCGATCTTGAGCGTTGCTGTTGCAGCTTCGTCATAAGTTGCATTAGCAAGGGCAGTCGTGAAGCAGTCGATATAAACGTCGATGAACTGTTCGCTCATTTCTTCTGTAGACGGATATTCACCTGTGCTGTCCCAATTTGCGATCATGGTTTCCGCTTCTGCATTATAGCTTTCCATTGCAGGGCCAAGTACATTGATCTGCTCATATGTGATCGTTACCAGATAAGAACCGTCGTCCTGTTTCTCTGCTCCATCAACCGTATATTTGGTTGCTTTGTAAATATCTGCAAACACACCTTTTAATTCTTCAAACTGCTCGTCTGTAGCGCTTCCTGCTCCTGATAAGTAAACAAGCGCCTCCACTTCGGATTTCAGTCCCTGCTCATAAAGATCTGCTGCTTCTTCTGCTGTTCCGACTTTCATCTCAACAAACTTGGATGAATCGTTTTTGTAAGAGTTATCAAGAATCGCTCTTGTGTACTCTGCCGCATCAAAAGAATTTCCGCATCCGCCAAGTACGCCGACTGTCAGTGCGCATGCAAGTATCATGGATAATTTCTTCATTCCTAAATTCCTCCCTCATTTTTTCTAATAAAATAATAATATAATAGGGTTCGTTCACCTGAAATATAATATTATCATCTTTTTTTAATTTGTCAATATCCTTTCTTCGCAAAAAACCTTAAAAGAAATGCTGTTTTTCACATTGGACAGCATCTTTTCCAAAGATGTTTTATTCTATTTTTATATTTTTTTAACACTTTTTTAACAATACTTATTTCTTTAAAAGAATGCCGAAAATGATTGTATCAAATGTCATATAATGTATAATAAATAATGGTCAGGTTAAAATATGTCAAAATTACCGCCGCATTATCCTGCAGAGCATGGCATCACCAAAAGAAATCAGACAGAAAAGAGGCTTCCCTATGCAGAAAACCTTTATCAAATATACCTTTATCATCATGACATCGGCTATTATGCTCATCCTTGTCATCAATTTTCTGTTCACCCTGAATATGCTGGAAAACAGACAATTTGATACCTTTTATGCCAAAACGGAACAGATGATCCATACGCTTCAGAACAATGAGGAAGAGCTTCATCTGTTAAACCAGAATCTGGATGAAGATTATCTGACAAGAGCCAGAGCGGCGGCTTATGTATTTGAAAGACAGAAAGAAGTCTCCATGAATGTATCGGAAATGCAGTATCTGGCTGATCTGTTAAATGTAGATGAACTGCATATCATCGATGAAACCGGATTCATCGTATCTTCCTCCGTCTCTGAGTATATCGGCATCGATATGGATAACCACCCGCAGACGCGTCCCTTTTTAGCTATTCTGGAAAGCAGGGACGAGGACGCCTATCTGGTACAGGATGCCCAGCCTAATGCGGCAGAAGGCAGGATCATGCAGTACGTAGGCGTTGCCAGAAAAGGAGCCAAAGGAGTTCGTTCAGGTAGGCTTCAAACCGACCAGACAGTTAGATGCGCAGTCAAGAAACACTTATGACTATATTTTTTCCAGGTTTCCCACGGACATCGGAGAAGAACTCTACGTTGTTGACGCCGCTTCCGGTGCTGTACTTGGACATTCCGATGGTTTACATAATGATTTTAACGCCGACTGTTATCAGCTGAGCAGTCTGCTTACCTGTAAGACAGGCGGTTATAAAGAAGGCCGCGATGGACAGAATATGTATGTTTTTTGCAGAGCATACGAAGACGTCCTGCTGTGCGCTGCCCTGCCGCAGAGTATCCTGATCCAGAGACTGTGGCGCAATCTTCTTGCCACTTTGTCCTATCTGCTTTTTATCGAAGCGGCAGTGATCCTGCTTTTAAACTATCTTGTCAGGCAAAAGGTCACAAGCGGCATCCATCATATTATTGACAATTTAAGCGCCATAACCAACGGCAATCTGGATACCGCCGTCTGCGTGGGGGGAAACCGGGAATTTGAAGAATTAAGCCGCGGCATCAATACGATGGTCAAGAGTATCACCCACCTAACCGACCGGATCTCCGCTATTATTGAAATAAGCGGTATTTCCCTGGCCGCTTTCGAATATGAAAGCAGCCTCAACCGCATATTTGTTACATCGGGTTTTGGCGGCCTTTTAGACCTCTCCGAGAAGCAGACGACAGCACTGTATAAGAGTCCGGCACAGTTTGACCGCTACATCAACGAACTTACACAGACACCAATCAGAGGAGAAGAGGATATTTTTCAGATCAGCGAAGAGAAATATATACGCATTCACATGACCAGATCTTCCGAAGGATACCTCGGCATCATCAGCGACGTGACAAAAGACGTGCTGCAAAAAAAGCAGATGCAGTATGAAAATACACACGATCCGCTTACCAAACTGTATAAATTCGATTATTTCAAACAACAGGCCGCAGAAATACTGCAAAAAATGCCGGCCGGCAAAATATGCGCCCTGGTCATGATCGACCTGGACAATTTCAAGTCCATAAACGACACTTACGGACACGATATGGGTGACGAATATCTGCGGACATTTGCCGCATCCATGGCCTCGCTGTCCCCGGAGCATTTTCTCTTCGCCAGACGTTCCGGAGACGAATTCTGTATGATGCTCCATGACTGTGAAAGCAAAGAGGATCTGATCCGGTATCTGGATGTTTTTTATGAGACATTCCAGGCAGAAGAAATCCCGCTGTCCCAAACCGATACCATAACGATAAGCGCCTCCAGCGGCTTCGCCTGGACGAACGATCAAACAGCGCAGATATCAGATCTTCTCGCTCATGCAGACGAAGCGCTCTATCATGTAAAAAAGACGATAAAAGGAAGATATGCGGAATTTGTATCAGAAACGGCTCTGTAATAAGAGCCGTTTACTCGTCATATTCGCAGATATAACCGATCCTTCCTGCATAAGAATGATCCAGTGCCAGAATATCCTCTACCGTATCGCAAAGGCCGAAGGAATCGTTTTTCTCATTATATATAAGCATCACATACGCTTCGTTTATGCGGATCTTTATGCCCTCTCCTTCGATCCAGAAGCTTGGCTCGTTTCCATACCAGAAATTCTGCCACAGGGCATTATAAAAATCGAGCATATCATAATTTTTGCTATTTTCCGCCGCCCTCTCCGGTTCAAGCCAGTGATAACCAATGGAATTTCCCTCTTCATCAACCTTGTTTGCCCCGACCCAGAAGCAGGTATCTGTTTCTCCTTCTGTGATAATCTGCTCTTCTATCCGCTCCAGTTCTTCGACGGAAAGGATGGTCGCCAGATAGCCGCCCCTGTTCTTACAGGCTTCGTATGCTTCTTTCCAGGTAACATCGTCCACGATCAGTTCGTAACGATGTCCTGCCGAAGAAACATCGCCTGTTTCCAGTAATGAGCGTATTTCTTCTGCTATATAATAGTTCTGCGACGGCTCGGACGCCTGTTCTGTTTCATACACCGACTCCAGTTCGGCATAATATGTCTCTTCACTGACATCTTCCGCCTCCCACGTATAAAGATAGCCGATGTCGACAACATTGCCTTCTTCGTCATAGCGGATATCATCATAATTTTCCCGGTACATACCGCCGGTAACATAAGACCACCTCTGCTCATCAAGCGCATAGACCAAATCAAAATATAACCCGCTATTGCCGCCATAATTGCGCAGAATTCCGTCTTTTTCCCTATAATCAAACATCCGGCGGCAGGTCTGGAGCACATCGAGTGCAGCGCCGTTTCCGTTGTCACGATAAGCCACGATCCGGCATCCGCCCGCTTCAAATCCCGAATCCACAATCAGTTCGGGAATCTCATCATCATCAATATGGATCAGACTGTATGTGAATTTATCCGCCTCTCCCATTACATCCAGTTCCAGAAAAATCAGATAGGCATTTTTCCAGTCATCGGCATCGGCAAGTTTCTCGACATAATACAGATCGGGCGGATAACTGTCCGTTTCATCCGTATAAACGACACGGAGATTAAAGTCATCCGCAGGATCGGAAACCGGTATTGCCGCGGCAGGTCCGCATACGGCTTCCGGGTTTTTAGCATCCTCTGTTATTCCCGGTTCTGCATCTGTGTCGTCTCTTAGATCGATCACCGCATAGTCTTCCGGCGCTTTCCCTTCAGCGCCTTCCTGCAGTTTCTTTGCCACGCTGTTTTCATATTCTCCCGATTCCAGCATTACCGCCGCATATTCCGCGCGGATGCACAGATAATCGGAACCATAATATTTCTCCTGAAGATCCTGAAACGTATCCTGCGGCCTGATCTCTCCCGACACCACATCCGGCCTGTAATAGGAAGAGCGAAAGTCGATATCGCTGAAAATAACAACCGACTTTTCGGGAATCTGACTGTATGCCTCATCCCACTCCTTTTCCAATGCCAGGTAATAATTATTGTCTGCATTCATACCGCCGTTTGCCACGATCGACCAGACGCTGCAGCCTAAGAGCAGCGCCGTCATGCCGGCAAAAAAATGAAATCCCTTTTTTCCCCGCAGATACGGCAGCAAAAGTCCCAGCAGACCGATACAAAACAGGAATGTTCCCGGTTCAAAAAAGCGGAAATAGAAGCTGTCCATGGAAGAAACGTAACGGATAGCGATAAAGATCACATCATAAGATACCGCCATGACGATCAGTACGGATTCCCTCGTAAAACGACGGCAGTTTTTATAAATGAACAGAGCAATCCCCGCCAGGATCCCTATAACGACAAATAATTTGGTCTGATACGGAAATCCCTCTATCAGTTCCGGTATCTGCAAAGAAAAAATATTAAAAAATTCTGTTAAAAGACTTTCGATCAGATCATCCGTCAGCACCCGGTAATCATCCCACCACATCGTACGGCTTACCCCGGACGCCATGCCGTTCATCATCTTATTCATAAACAGATAAGCCATGCAAAGCAATCCCGATACAAACGCCGTAATGCCTAAACGAACCATTTTCTTCCGGTTGGATACGAGCATCCATAGCAGATAAAATCCTGTCACGATCCAGACAAAAATCCCATAATATCTGGTCAGGAAGCAGCAGATGCCGGCTGCGCCAAGGGCCGCATACCATCCGCACGCCGGATTCTCTTCTTTTATGATATACGCTAAGATAAGCGTAAAGCACAGCAGAAACAAGATAAACGGGATTTCACTCCATGTATAATAACTCAGGTTCAAATAGCCGATATTCGTCAGGCACAGACCATATATCCACGCGTCTTTCCCGAAACACTTCCGCAGTAAAAGAAGGATCAGGCCCGCAGTGACCATCGCCACGATCTTGGAAGACAGATAGGCGCCTGCTCCGGTAACGGCCATAACAGCCGCAATAAACACCGGATATAACACCGGCCAGTTGGCAAACCAGGTCTGATATCCGGCCAGACCATCATACGAAAATCCGTTCCCGGCCCGAAGATTGACCGCTTCCCGCAGATATCCCGCCGAGTCGGCGGAAATATAGACTCCTTTTACATAAGCTCTCGAATAAATACTGATACAGATGCAGCCGAATAAGAAAAGCAGAAACATGTCGTTTCCATATCTGTCTATCCAGGTCCGGAACGGTATCTTCGAAACCCATGTTTTCACACCGGCAGGCCCTGCCCAGATGCAAAGAAGCGCCAGAGCGGCAAACAGAAACGAAAACGGTATGGAATAATAGAAGATATCTCCATACGTGACCTGCACAGGCTCGATCCGGTTGACGCCCAAGGAAATCCCGCAATCCAATAGTACGCCATCCTGCGTGACCTCCTGCGTAAACGGCAGCATATCTCCCTGCCCTTTCGGCACCTGCATGAAATACGGAGCGCTGCCGTCCGTATATACGGACAGACTGTACTTCTCTCCGGCCGTAAAAGAAACGTCTCCGGGTACGGTGATCCATTGCCCCGGTGTGATCTCTGCAATCGGAACGACTTCATTGACCAGAATCTCCGAAGCCGCATTTTTTAACGTAAAATGCAGCGATCCTCTACTGCTCTCCGATATATTGACAAGAAGCGCCCGAAAGCCGCCTGCCGTAAAATCTTCTTTCGCCTCCAGCGAGACGTCGATTACTGCTCCCTCTTCACATTCCACGTAGACCGGCCTTTGGTCGATCTGCGGCAGGATTTCCGTAGTCTGCACGCTGTTTTGCGCCGTATGTGTGAGTACGAGCATCACTGCGGCTAAAAGCATCAGCACGAACAGACTGCAGCATATTTTTTTCATCATTGTCTGTTTCATTCTCTATTCCATCCCTCTTATCTGCATTCCGGTCTTTAACGGCTGTGCATCCTTTTTTATACGCCTGCAAGCCGTTTTGCCATATGCATGGCAAGTTCCACCACCACATCGGAATTATAATGACAGTGTTCCCCCCAGCGTCCCAGACCGTAAATCTGTTTCGCTTCTCCGAAGGCGAGCAGTTTCTTCATGATTCCGGGTTTCTCTATCGTATTCAAGGGGTAGGCATATTCGTTCAGATAGCTGTAATTCGCTTCTCCCGCAAAGCCGGCGCTGCCGCTGTCTGTAAACATTTTTACCCGTTCTTTCCTCGTCTCCAGCCAGTATCCCCGGCTTCCCGGACAGAAATTATGGCGCACGAGGATCCTGTGCCATGCAAGCGCCGGATCGGGTTCATACAGCCACTGTGCATCCGTAGGCAGTTTCTCCGGTACGTAGCGTGTCTCCACCGCACTGGCCTTTAAACCGGAAAGCAGACTGTACAGCTCCTCCGGCATCCCGCCGATCTGCTCAAAGCTTCTCCACGGCACCGTTGTAATAATACGCTCTGCTTCCAACCTATCGCCGTTTACCGTCTCGACCCATCGTTTATCGCAGTGCAGCGCACGCACTGCCGCCCCATATCGTACATGCACAGAAAGCGCATCCGCCATGCGCTTCCATACCTCACCGTATCCGTATTTTTTCGGATAATAAAAAGAAGCGTGCCCCGGCTGCGTCCCATACGGTCTGTGTGTCAGACAGGATAACAATGTCTCTTCAAAACTGACATTCGGCAGCTTGTCCAACCAGTAGGTGCCAAGCTCATCCAGTTCGTCCGCAAACATTTTCCGGTTATAGGGAAGCATATACTCATCGGCAATCTTCTTTCCGAGTTTCCAGATGATCCAATCGACAAATTTTTCCGGCATAGGAACTTCCGTATTGCAGCCTGCTTTGGCAATAGACGTCAGATACGCCACCTGTTCCGGTAAGGCAAACTGCCAGATATTGGCTTCTAACGGATGCCCGATCTCCATACCGCCTATCCGGATACGGCTGTCCCGTTCAAAAACATTCCATTCCTCCAAAGGCATAAAATGAAACAGAAATTCCGTAACCGCCGGCCTTCTCACATCCAGGAAGTGACCGCCGCCGATATCGAAAGGACTTTCGTCCACCGTAACACAACGGCACAGACCGCCCGCCTCATTTTCTTTTTCCAGTACCAGAAAAGACTCTTCGCCGTACTCCTTTAATTTGGACGCAAACGTAAGTCCCGCAGGACCGGCGCCCAGAATCAGATATTTTACTTTCTCCATCATATTCTCCCTGCGTCCGGCTCCATAACCTGTCTCTCGTTCTTCTTCAGCTGAAACAGCAGACGGAGCGCTTCCGTTACGGAACTGCCCTTTAAACTGGAAGCTGTGCCGACATAATGGATCGGCACCTCGATTGTCCGCAGATTTCTGCAATAAAAACGCATTTCTGTCTGGTACATATGTCCGGTAGACAAAAATGCTTCCAAATCCATGTTTTCCAGTACCTCACGCCGAAACGCCTCGAATCCGCTCGTCATGTCCTTTAACCCGGTCCCCAGCACAAGATTGGATAGAATCGTACCGCCCTGACTGAGTATCCGTCTATAGAATCGCTGCCCGTGCATAGAACCGCCATTCATGAAACGGGAACCCCACACACAGTCATATCCTTCTTCCAATTGTTTTAAAAATTGCGGAATTTCCTTTGGCAGATGACTTCCGCCGCCATCCATTTCCAGAATCTGCTCCGCGCCGTCCTGCAGCGCGCGCCGGAATCCTTCCAGATAACAGCTGACTACCCCTTTCGATTCCTTATAAAAAATGCATTTGACCTTGTCGTTTTGCATTTCCTTCTTTCGTATGATCTCTTCCGTTTTATCTTTGGAATAACTGTCGATCACCGGATAAATATAAAGATTGTCATAAGGCAGCGCCAGGATTTCATCCAGGATGGCTTCCATAGTATCTTCTTCATTGGCTACCGGCATGACGATAATTGTTTTTTTCATTGTTTTTCCTCATTTGCATGATTTCAATCCGCTCTGAATTTTTATTTTATCATGTTCATATATTTGCCGCAAGGTAAAATCGGTATCTGCCTGCATTTTTGATGTTACACACGACAGCACACAGGACGCCGGAAATAAACAATCGGCTCATTCCCTGCAGAATGAACCGATTATTAATGTTCTTACTCTTCTCCCATCTTTAATAATTTTGCTGCCTTGATCAGCCGATCAGGCATTCTGCTCTTCTCCCATCTTTAATAGTTTTGCTGCCTTGATCAGCCGATCAGGCATTCTGCTCTTCTCCCATCTTTAGCAGTTTTGCTGCCTGATCGGCGGCGATGCAGGCGTCGAGTATTTCCTGGATATCTCCGTTCATAACTTTATCCAGTTTGTATATGGTCAGGTTGATCCGGTGGTCGGTAACGCGTCCCTGCGGGAAATTATAGGTTCTGCTTTTCTCGGAGCGGTCGCCTGTACCGATCTGGCTGCGGCGCAGCTCTGCCTCGGCATCATGCCGCTGCTGCTGCTCGATATCATACAGTTTGGCTTTTAACAGCGCAAAAGCTTTCGCTTTATTCTGGATCTGAGATTTTTCTGTCTGGCTGTATACCACGATACCCGTAGGGTAATGTGTCAGACGAACGGCCGAGTCTGTCGTATTAACGCACTGGCCGCCGTTCCCGGACGCTCTCATAACGTCTATTCGTATATCTTTATCTTCAATAACGATATCAATATCATCATCCACTTCCGGCATCACCGCCACACTGATAGTCGATGTATGGATCCGTCCGCCGGACTCTGTTTCCGGTACACGCTGTACGCGGTGTACGCCGCTTTCGTATTTTAATACGGAATACGCGCCCTGGCCGCTCACCATAAAGGTCACGCTCTTCATACCGCCTATACCGATCTCTTCGACTTCCGCAGTCTCCACTTTCCATCGTCTGCTTTCCGCATAATGTACATACATACGATAGATCTCCGCCGCAAAAAGCGCCGCCTCGTCGCCGCCTGCGCCGGCACGGATTTCTACGATCACGTTTTTATCATCATTCGGATCTTTGGGCAGGAGCAGGATCTTTAACGCATGCTCTAATTCTTCCACTCTTTTTTTCGATGCGGAAAGTTCTTCTTTTAACATCTCCCGCATCTCATCGTCCGATTCACTCTCCAGCATCGCAAGACTGTCTTCTATGTCCTGACTGCATTTTTTGTATTCTTTATAAGCCTCTACGATAGGCGTCAGGCTGCTCTGTTCTTTCATAAGCGAGCGGAAACGCTCCTGATTGTCCGCCACGGAAGGCTCGCTGAGCGCATTCATGATCTCTTCGTATTTTCTGAGTAAATCTTCTAATTTATCAAACATAATTCTTTTCCTTTCCTAAGCAGCGGGCAGGATCAATATTCCCGCGCAAAACGATACCTTCTGAAACAATATATCCGGGAAATCAGTCCTTAAGATTTCCGCCACAGGATAAATTTCCTCATCATCCCAATCGTCTCTGCTTATTTCTCTGCAATGATCCAATTCTTCCATCGTTTCAAACGCAACGTCCCCGATCAATATTTTGCCCTGCGGCAAAAGATATTCCTTCAGTTCTTTAAGCAGCGCAGTCTGCTGTGAAACGCTCAAATGGTGAATCGCATACGTACAGATAATAGCATCGAACCGTTCATTTTTGAAAGTTTCCGGCAGTCCTTTCGTAAAATCATGTCTGCAAAGTACTGCTTCCGGCATTTTGGCTGCGGCAATCTCTATCATCTTTTCCGAAAAATCCATCCCGTTAACGCAGTACCCTTCATCATAGAATTTTTTCGATAAAATTCCCGTCCCGAATCCGATATCCAGGATTTTCTTTCCGGAACCGCTTTTAATGATCTGATATATTCTGCCAAGTACGTCCTTATATCCTGCAAACGGATATTCGTCGGATTCTTCGCACAAATTGACACTCTTGTCATAATCATCCGCCCATAGATCAAATCCCTTACTGTCTAACATCCTGCTGTCACCTCATTCCTGACACCGTAAACCACTCTGTCCAGTCCCGCATAATCTTTCACAACTTCCACTTCCAGATAACCTGCCGACTCCATCAGTGCCTTTACAGCCTCACCCTGATCATATCCGATCTCCAGAAAAAGCATGCCGCCGCCTGTGAGATATTTCCCGGCCTGAGAGATGATCTGACGGTAAAAAAACAATCCATCCGCCTGTCCGTCAAGCGCCAGATGCGGTTCAAAATCTCTGACCTCCGGCATCAGCGTCCCGATCACATCACTCCGGATATAAGGAGGATTGGAAACAATGATCTCAAAAGATCCTGTCCGTTCCTCAAGCCTCTCAAACAGATCGCTTTGTACAAATTCCGCCGAAACACTGTCTTCTTTCGCCGTATTGCTGCCGCAGACACAGATTCCCGCTGTGTCATTTTTTAATTTCCCGACTTTTCTTGCGTTCTGTGCGGCAACCGCCAGAGCTTCTTTGGAAATATCCACGCCCACACCGCTGCAGCCATTGGAATAATATAAGAGACTTAGCAAAATACAGCCGGATCCTGTACACATATCCAGAATCCGCATCCCGTCATGCAGATGCCGCATCACTTCTTCCACCAGGATCTCGGTATCCTGCCGCGGTATCAGCACATGCTCATTGACTGCGAATTCCAGTCCCATGAAATCCTGCACGCCGGTAATATACTGCAGGGGAACATGCTTTTTTCGTTCGGCAATATAGTTTACATAACTTTCATATTCTTCTGCGGACAGCGCTCTGTCGCCATGCACAAGCAGCGTATTCCTGTCTGTCCGGCATACGTATTCAAGCAATAGTCTGGCATCCGTTTCCGCTTCCGCGATATCCGCCTGCTCCAGTTCTTTCACGCCAAAAACGTAAGTCTGTTTATAATTCCGCTCCATACGCCACATCCGTTCCCGCTTTGTCCTGTCTTACCGCATCCTGTCTGTTTCCGGACCGACCTTTCCGCCCTGTCTCCCGAAATCTATTCGTCTTCGTCGTCTTTCTTTGCCGCATCGTCATCCAGCCAGGAATCGTCTATCTCATAACCAAACGCCTCAAACAGATAGGCTTTCCAGTCAAAAACGGCCTCTACTGCGGCAATCGCCACTTTCACCATGTCTTCATCCGGTTCTTTGGTCGTCAGTCCCTGCAACCACATACCCGGCGCCGAAATAATCCTGACAAGAATATTGTCGCTCTTTCCCGCCAGTCTGATAATCTCATAGGAAATACCCGCGATTACCGGAATCAGTGCAATACGCAGAAGCACTTTATAGACGGGATTGTCCACCCTGATAAAAAAGAACAAAACAACGCTGACCAACATAACAAATAAAAGAAAACTGGTTCCGCAGCGTCTATGCTGTTTGGAACTTCTCATGACATTCCGTACCGTGAGCGGACGTCCTTTTTCTATACAGTTGATGCATTTATGCTCTGCACCATGATACATATAAACTCTGCGGATATCCTTCATAAGAGAAATACACAGAACATACATCACAAAGATAAAAATACGGATCACGCCTTCGATGATCGCCATCAAAGAAGCGTTTCTGATATAGTCCTGAAACTGCGCCGTCAGAAAATAAGGCAGAACCATAAAAACGGCAATGGCCAGTACGATGGAAAACACCGTTGCAATCCCCATAAAGACCTTTTCCGCCCTATCCTTAAAGATTCTATGGAAAGCCTTATCTGCCACGGTTTCCTTCGCATCTTCATCCTCATAAAAAGACGCCGAAAAATTCAGACATTTCATGCCGAGTACAAGCGAATCGACAAAATTGAAAATGCCCCTTATAAAAGGAATCTTCAGCAGTCCGCTGTCATGCATGACCCCGTGATACGTATCCACATCCACTTCGATCTCTCCATCCGGCTTACGGATGGCTATTGCATACTGCTCTTTATTCTTCATCATAATTCCTTCCAGAACGGCCTGCCCGCCGATTCCGGAATAACGATTACGTTTCTTACCCACTTTATCTGCCTCCGTGTCCGACATTGTTCCGGCCTTGAAATATCGTCCGATTTACGTTGTACAGCTTATGTCAACCACGATATTTTCTGCCGCAAAAAACAGTATCCGGATATAAAAAGATATTAAATAAGGTTGAGATATTCACCCCAACCTTTTTTAACCCGACTATTTGCTTTCCACACCGTATTTTCTGTTGAACTTATCAATACGTCCACGAGCCTGAGCCGCTTTCTGCTGGCCTGTGTAGAATGAATGACATTTGGAACAAACTTCTACATGGATCTCAGGTTTGGTGGAACCTGTTACGAATGTGTTTCCGCAGTTGCATGTTACGGTTGCCTGATAATACTCAGGATGAATTCCTTCTTTCATGTTATCCCGCTCCTTTTCCTGATTTGTGTAAGAGATCTGTATAAGATCCCGCTTAAAATATTCAGACATTTATCGAAGATAAACGCCGTCACGATTCTGTTTTATGTGTCGATCACATAAACCGACAGCTTATACATTGTAGCATAGCTGCCGGATGTATGCAAGTATTTTTTAAATGAATTTCATCTTTTTTACCATATTGACGAACTCGAAGTTATTTCTCGTTCTGGCAAACATATCTAAAACTTTGTCCACCGCCTCTTCCGGTTTTAAGCTGTTCAGCGCTTTTCTGATAATATTAATGGCTTCCAGCTCATCCGGTGTAAGCAGCAGATCTTCCCTTCTGGTTCCGGATTTCGGGATATCGATTGCCGGGAAGACTCTCTTTTCCGAAAGTTTACGGTCAAGTACCATTTCCATATTACCGGTACCTTTAAATTCTTCATAAACCACATCATCCATCTTACTGCCCGTTTCAACAAGCGCGGTAGCAAGGATCGTGAGGCTTCCGCCCTCACGCATGTTTCTCGCTGCACCGAAGAAGCGTTTCGGCATATGCAGAGCCGCCGGATCCAGACCGCCGGATAAGGTACGTCCGCTCGGCGGAACCGTCAGGTTATAGGCTCTTGTCAGTCTCGTAATGCTGTCTAATAAGATCACAACGTCTTTCTTATGCTCCACAAGACGTTTCCCGCGCTCTATCACCATTTCCGACACTCTCTTATGATGCTCCGGCAGTTCGTCAAAGGTGGAATAGATCACTTCCACATTCGGTCCTTCGATTGCTTCCTTGATATCCGTTACTTCCTCCGGACGTTCGTCGATCAGCAGAATGATCAGGTGAGCGCCGGGCGTATTCCTTGTAATCGATTTCGCTACTTCTTTCAATAATGTCGTCTTACCGGCTTTGGGCGGTGAAACGATCATTCCTCTCTGCCCTTTGCCGACCGGACTCATCAGATCCATGATCCTCATCGCCACGGAAGATCCCTGCATCTCCAGTTTCAGCCGTTCATTGGGGAAGACCGGCGTCAGATCTTCAAAATTGGCTCTGCGCATGGCTGTTTCCGGTGCATAGCCGTTAATGGATTTTACATATAAAAGAGCGCTGAACTTCTCGCTCTGTGTTTTGATCCTTGTATTTCCTTCCAGAATGTCGCCGGTCTTGAGTCCGAATCTTCTGATCTGGCTGGGAGCCACGTATACGTCATTTTCTCCGGGCAGATAATTCTCACAGCGGATAAAACCGAATCCGTCGCTCATGACTTCCAGAATGCCGTGCGCTACAATGCCGCTGTCAAGTTCCGTCGGAAATTTCTCTTCTTCGGTATTGCCCGCGGGCGCACTCCCTTCCGTTCTCTCCGGTTTCTTCGGCACGATAGATTTCACGGCGACCTCTTTGCCTTCCGCCTTGTCCTTTTCATCCGCCAAAAGCATTGCCTCTACCAGATCCGCCTTCTTCATCGTCGAGGTACCTTTGATCCCTCTCGCCTTTGCGATCTCTTTCAGATCCGCGAGCGCTAATGACTCATATTTTTCTCTCATACATTCCTCCTGTACTTTTGCAAATAATATCAGAAAAACACCTGACTATATAAAAATGTCTCTGCCGACAATACAATACTATTTTCTTTCACTCTTTGGTTAAGGGATTTCTAATGCTTGATATGTATACTGAAATGCCATAAACATTTTGCTCTGTCATTCATTATACACTAACATTTTTAAAATAGAAAGAGATTTTTTTCCAATTTTGCAAAATTATGAAAGGCCGTGCGTTCTGCACAGCCTTTCCAATCGGGCAAACCGGTTTTAACTTTCATACTGAAATCTTCCGACCAGTTCCTTTAACATATCGGCCTGGCTCGAAAGCTCTTCGGATGCCGCAGCGCTCTCCTGCGAAGTTGCGGAATTGGATTCCACAACGCCCGCGATCTGATTGATGCCTTCCGTGATCTGTGCCGCTGCAACGGCCTGATTATCGGAAGCTTCCGCGATCTCTGTCATGGATTCATTAACGATCCGTGCGTTATCAACAACGGCAAGCAAAGATTCCGCCGTAGCATTTGCAAGCTGCATCCCTTCTTCTACTGCCGTGATCGCATTCTGGATCATATTTTTCGTATTTTTGGCCGCTTCCGAACTCTGATCCGCCAACGCGCCGACCTGCGTGGCAACGACTGCGAATCCTCTTCCGTTCTCCCCCGCTCTTGCAGCTTCGATCGAAGCGTTCAATGCAAGCAGCGTCGTCTGATCGGCAATCTCTTCTATACTGCTGATAATCTCGGCAATCTTGTCGGAAGCTTCCCTGATCCGGTCCATTGCTTCCGTATTTTTCTTCATATATTCGTTGCTCTCGGTAATCTGTCCGTTCATACCGGCAACGATCGTTCTTGCTTTCTCCGCATTCTGTGCATTCACATAGATCTTCTCGGAAATATCCGTGATCGTCGCCGTCAGCTCTTCGATCGCGCTCGCCTGATCGGTCGCGCCTTCCGCAAGTACCTGTGCAGCGCCTGCCAGGTCCATCGCGCCTTTTTGTACGCTCTGTGCATTTCCGTCTATGTCTCTCATCGCCGCGCTCAAAGATGCAATAATCCCTTTGAAGGATTCGCTGATCTGTGCAAAATCACCTTTAAATTCTCCATCAACACTGATCAGGAAGTTTCCGGCCGATAATTCTGCCAGATGTTCACTGATATCCGATATAACCACCTTCAGATCCTGAATGGTCTCTGCAAGGCAGTACATCAGCGTCGCCGTTTCGTCATTTTCTTCCGGCACCGGCGTATCGGAATGAAGATCGCCCGCCGCCAGCAGTTCCAGGCGTCCTACTACCGCCGCTATCGGTTTAATGACATTTTTACCAAGTTTTACGCCGCTCCGGATACCGAATATCAAAAATATGATGACGAAAATAACCGTAGCCGCTAACGACAGATAGAACATTCCCAGGAATTCATTGCGGACAGCCGCAATGCCGATGCTCCAGCCGTTCATGTCCTTTAACGGCGAATATGCCACGACTTTGGTCGCGCCGCCGTAAGAATATGTACCCGTTCCGTTTTCTCCGGCAACCATTTTCTTACAGATCGCACTGTATTTTTTTAACCTCGGATTCGTATCGCCAAGCGCAATACTGTCTTCCACGCCGACAAGCGTGGAATCGACATCCGCAATCGTGATGCCGTTGGCATCGAGCATGAAAGCAGTGCCGCCCTCCCCGACTTTAATGGACCGCATGATATTATTCAGAAATTCCCCGTTCGGAACATACACGACCGCCCCTACCGGTGTCGTGCCGGGAATACCGTCCTGCCATAAAGGTGCGGCAATCGCATAAGATACGGTTTTCGTAACCTCACTGTACGCCGGCGTGGAAACAAAGGTATTGCCCTTCATTGCTTCCTTGAAATAATCTCTGTCGGACAGATCCGTTCCGGTGATGACATCGATACCGCTGCTGTCAAGAAGATAACCGCCATCAAAACCGTATTCTTTGACCTTCTGCGCCAGAATATCGCCCTTTTCCTGTGCCGATCTTTCCGGATCGGCCAGTCTGGCGATACTGCCTGTTTCATACGCGATCGCAATATATGTTTCTAAAGCGGCTGCCACATAGTCCGCCGCTACATCTGACGTATTGTTGATAGTTTCCGAAATTGCGCTGATTGAAGAAATGTAGCTTAAAACAGATGTGACCACTCCCAGAATGATGCAGCAGATCAATATGGTCTGTGCAAACCGTGAAGAAATCTTTTTCTCAATACTGACAAATTCACCTTCTTTTCTACCGATTCCCAGTTGCTTCAATAATCCTTTTTCTTTCTGCATATATCCCCTTTTCTGTACCGCACCTCACTGTTTATGATTCTTTATGTCTTACAGAGCTGTCAGGTCTATATGCGCGGGGCAGTACACTGACACATATTAATTTTATTTTATCAAATTCATAATGGAATGGAAAGAAAATTTTATATTTTTTTTATAATTTATTTATTATTCTTTTATGATCTCAAAATCCTTTCCGGGCGCGTTACACTTTTTCCTCCGGCGGATCAATGAATGCAAAAACTTGGAAATAGGCTGTTGCAGAAAAAAGATAAATACTATATGATTAAGAATGTCAGGCTGTCCGCAATTGCCTGTACATATCTTACTTTTAAAAAGATGTTTACAAACGATAGCAATAAACAATAAAAAGAAATGAGGTATGAAGATGACGACAAACGAAAAAGCACTCAAACTGCATGAAGAATGGAACGGCAAACTGGAAACTGTTTCCAAAACCCCTGTAAAGACAAGGGAAGATCTGGCGCTTGCTTATACACCGGGCGTAGCGGAACCGTGTAAAGTGATCGCAGAAGATACGGACGCTGCCTATACTTATACATGGAAGGCCAATACGATCGCTGTTGTCTCCGATGGCAGCGCGGTTCTCGGACTCGGCAACATCGGCCCGCATGCGGCGATGCCCGTTATGGAAGGAAAAGCGGTATTATTCAAGGAATTCGGCGGCGTTAATGCAGTGCCGATCTGTCTGGATACACAGGATACGGAAGAGATCATCAAAGCGGTAACCTATCTCGCACCCGGATTTGGCGGTATCAATCTGGAGGACATCAGCGCTCCCCGCTGTTTTGAAATAGAAGAACGTTTAAAAGCGACCCTGGATATTCCGGTCTTCCATGACGACCAGCACGGTACCGCCATCGTGGTGCTCTCCGGCACGATCAATGCCTTAAAAGTTGTGGGCAAACAGAAAGAAGACTGCAAAGTTGTCGTAAACGGTGCAGGAAGCGCCGGCATTGCCATTGCCAAACTGCTGTTAAGCTACGGATTTAAAAATGTGATCCTGTGTGACAGCACGGGTATCGTCAGCAAATCCAGAAACGACTTAAATAAAGTAAAACAGCAGATGACCGAACTGACCAATCTGGACAATGAAACCGGTACGCTTGCCGATGCCATGAAAAATGCCGACATCTTCATCGGCGTTTCGGCACCGAATGTCGTAACGCCCGAAATGGTTTCTTCCATGAACAAAGACGCCATCATTTTCGCAATGTCCAATCCGGTACCGGAAATCATGCCGGATGCTGCCAAAGCCGCAGGCGCACGCGTAGTCGGCACAGGCCGTTCCGATTTCCCGAACCAGATCAACAATGTCGTGGCTTTCCCCGGTATCTTCAAAGGCGCGCTCGAAGGACGGGCGAAACAGATCACGGAAGAAATGAAGTTAGCGGCAGCGCTTGCCATTGCGGGACTCGTACCGGAAGAAGAATTAAACGAAGATCATGTTATGCCGGAAGCATTCGATCCCAGGGTAGCGGAAACGGTCGCGCAGGCCGTAAAGGCACATATCCACGCATAACGCATCCGATGCACGGACATAGCGACTGGCATGGAAAACCGTACTATTCTCTGGATGCCTATTGTAAAAACACCTACGGAGAAAAATTATATAAAATCGCCCTGAATGCCGGCCTGACCTGCCCGAACAGAGACGGAACGCTTGATACCCGCGGCTGTATCTTCTGCAGCGCAGGCGGCAGCGGCGATTTTGCCCTAAATCACAGCGATGCCTTTTCTATTGATGCGCAGATTGCCAAAGGAAAAGAGCTTTTACGCGGCAAACAGACCGGCAGCCGTTATATTGCCTATTTTCAGGCCTATTCCAACACGTACGGGCCGCTCTCCTATCTGCGCGCTGTTTATGAGAAGGCGCTTGCGTCAGACAATGTCTGCGGTATTTCCATTGCTACCAGACCGGATTGTATTTCGGAAGAAGTATTGACTTTGCTGGTCGATATGAAGGAGAAATTTCCCGACAAGTTTGTCTGGATAGAATTGGGGCTGCAGACCATTCATGAAAAGACCGCCCGTTTTATCAGACGCAGTTATGATCTGTCCTGTTTTGACACGGCTGTCGGTGCCTTGCGTGCCATTCAGATTCCCGTTATCGTCCATACGATCATCGGCCTCCCGCAGGAAACGGAAACCGATATCCTGCAAACGATTGACTATATGAATCAGTCACAGATATGGGGCGTCAAACTGCAGCTCCTTCATGTATTAAAAGGCACCGATCTGGCGGCTCTCTATCAGGAAGGCCTCGTTTGCGTTCTGCGCAAAGAAGAGTATATCGATATTTTGATCCACGCTTTAGAAAGATTATCACCGGAAATCATCATACACAGACTGACCGGAGACGGTCCGCGAAAACTGCTGCTGGCGCCTTTATGGAGTCTGCATAAAAAAGATGTTTTTAATTCCCTGCACCACGAAATGAAAGTCCGGGAAACATTTCAGGGACGGCTCTATGTAAGGAACTGAGCATATCGCACAAAACGCTCCGGCATCACAGAACGAAAGCAGGCCAGAGAACAACCGGCAGAGAAAGGGACAGCGATCACCATGGCACACGACCCGTTAACACAAGATTCTTTATCACAAGATTCTCTTACTTTTTATAAACTGATCATCCTGTATATGTTAAACCGTGCCGATTTTCCGATCACCAAGGCACAAGTGGCCGATTTTATTTTAGAGCAGGGTTATATGGACTTTTTTACGCTGCAGAAAGTCTTTGCGCAGCTTCTGGACTCCCAGATGCTTTCTGCCAAATCCGTCCGCAACCGCACGCATCTTGCCATTACGGAAGAAGGACGGGAAACGCTCTACTATTTCCAGAGCCGCATCAGCAGCTCCACCAAAGAAAAGATTGATCATTTTTTCAGGGAAAATGAAATGGACATGCGTAATGAAGTGTCCATACTCTCCGACTATTACAAATCGACTTCCGGAGAGTATGAAACCCATTTATCCGCCAAAGAAAGAGGCGTTTGTCTGGTCGATATCACATTATCGGTTCCCGATGAGGAAACCGCTGCCGCTATATGCGACAACTGGCAGAAAAAGAACCAGGCTGTGTACCAGCACTTGATCGAACAATTATTTTGATCATTCCAGTCAATTCTTTTGGACCATCGCTTTGCAGATAACAGGCGGATGGTCCTTTTCATATGTCAATGCTTTCTGATGATCTCATTCCATCCCGAAACACCGATAACCTGCAGGGCAAAATCCGTATAGGCCGCCGATTCGGGGGTATCCACATATTTAAAAGCATTATAGATCGATTTCCGGCCGCCGCCCAATGTGTTGATGCCAAGCGCAAGTCCCTGCGCGATCTCATCAGAGGCGTCTGTCTGTCTGGAGAAAAGCATACTGTCAATATACTGGTTCGCTTCTATGACTTTGTAGGCATATACGAAAGAAGCTGCCTGCAGATCCTGCCCCTGGGAAGACGTATATCCCATTTCGCTTAAGATCACATGACGCACTTCACCCGAATCCGTCAGTAATTCCTCTTTTTGCAGATAATCGGTCAGTACATGGATATTTCTAATGGAAATGACCGGTGTCGTCTCGGAATCAATAACGTAGGAACCGGCTTTGCCCGACGTACTCCATGCTTTTGCGCTCGTAAGCGGATAGTTGTAAGGATGCTGCGCCACATCCCAATCAATATTGCCGCCGTTTTTGATATTTCTGTTAAACTCGTCCAAAATCTCCTTGGAACCGTAGCCGTTGCTCGAATAAAGGCTCTTGCCCCACTGCTGGTCCAAAGAAATATAAATTCTGGCATTGCCGTTGATGCTCTTGATCGCCGTATAGAAAATGCGGAATGCTTTCGCATACTCTTCCACATAGTTCTCCGTATCCATATATTGAATATAATTCCACTCGTTTCTGGCATTGATCTCGTTTCCGATGACCCAGTTCATGACCGTGCCGTGCCCCCCGCCGGAATAACGGCTCGCCAGGAAAGACGCGACCGCCTCCAGATACGTCGTACCATCCGCATCCGCCGCATTAAACGCATAATACGGCGCACTGCCGCCGGAACGCGCCAACGGATGAATCAATTCCATATGTCCGTAAGAAATATCATTCAGAATGATCGCCGTCGTCGTAATACCTTTCGCAGACAACGTGGAGAAAATATAGTCATATTCCGCTACAATCTGTCCGTTAAAAGCATACGTCCGTCCGTTATACGTATAATAAACCGTCGGATAATAAGCATTGCTCGTTTCGCCGAGGATACGGCTGAGCGGAATGTTATAAGCGGCATGCTTGACGCCGAGATCGTCCAGCTCATTTCCTGCCAGCTTCTCCGGATCTACTAACAGTCCTTTTTTGGAAGACGTTGCAATAAAAGACGGATTATATTTGGCGATCGCTTCCGGGTTTGTAATGTATTTCGGCTGGCTGATCGCCATAAATTGCCCATCTTTTCGTACCGCAACGACAAATTTGGAAAAAAGTCTGGAGCTGACCGTATTATAATTAAGATTGACCGAAAAGGTCAAATCAACATCTTTTTGTTCTTCAATAATATAATCGTCGCCGACAAGCTCCGTTTCAAATGTTTTCTCTTCAAAAAGATAATAGTAGCCATCATCACTGACCGCAAGTCCGGGCGCAGAGATCGTCACATCGATCTTCCCCGTCTCGTTATTGATGACGCAGCTCTCGATCGTGGCAAAATCCGCCGCATTGCTTTCCGTCAGCTCTATTTCCGGCGGCCTGTTATGCACGCCGTCTATCATGAAACGTGCCGCATCCGCCAGCGCTCTGGCCGCATCCTTGCCGGCATCTTCCTTTAACTTATCCTTCATCCGGTCTTTCTTGTGCTGCGACTGGCTGTATTCGGCAAGCTCGACAGCTTCCATATGTACCATAGCTTCAATTGCCGCATTTTCCTGCTCAAGTCTGAGCGCCTGCATGCGGAACCTGACAATCAGCACCGCGGACACGACCAGTACAACCGCCGCCGTACCGGCCGAAACGGAAATCCAAAGCCGTTTCTTTTTCTTCTCTTCCTGCTTTTTTTCTTCGGGTTTTTCTTCAATGGTCAGGGTTTCTTCCACCTTGATCGTACGCTCTACGGCTCCATCGTCATTGACCAGAACAGACTCTTCTACCTTGATCTCTTCTTCTAAAACCCTGCCCTTTTTGGCATCCAGCTTCATCTTCGCCTTCTGCTCTTTTATCTGCTTTTTTAACAGCGCTCTTTTTTCCTTATCCCGGCGCTTTTTGGCTTTGATTTTCTGCTTATTCTCTTTGACTTTGTCTTTATCAATCGTTTTCTTCCGCCGCTTTTTCTTCTGATCGTCCATTTGTTTATTTTGATTCATTAGATGCTTCTTCCTTTATACGTTTCATATGCTCTTTGATCTTCACCTCGTAACCGTTTCCGGAAGGATGATAAAATTCTTTGCCGGACAATTCATAAGGCAGATATTGCTGTTTTACATAATGGTTCGGATAATCATGCGCATACAGATAGCCGACGCCGTGTCCGAGCCTTGCGGCGCCTTTATAATGCGCATCCTGCAGGTGTGCGGGAATCGGCAGATTACCGGTCTGCTGTACCGTCTCCATAACTTCGAAAATAGCCCGGCTGCTGGCGTTGCTCTTCGGCGCACAGGCTACATAAGCCGCTGCCTGTGACAAAATGATCTGTGCTTCCGGCATTCCTACCCGTTCTACGGCCATAGAGGCGCTGACCGCCACCGTCAATGCGTTAGGATCCGCATTTCCGACATCCTCCGCGGCACATATCATGATCCTTCTGGCAATAAACGTTACGCTTTCGCCTGCGTACAGCATTCTGCCAAGATAATAGACCGCCGCATCCGGGTCGGACCCTCTCATGCTTTTGATAAACGCCGATATCGTATCATAATGGCTGTCTCCGCTTTTATCGTAGCGGATCACTCTCTTCTGAATACACTCTTCCGCTACGGACAGCGTAATATGGATCTTCCCGTCCTCGCTTCTCGGCGTTGTCATAACACCGAGCTCCACCGCGTTCAAAGCATGCCTGGCATCTCCGCCGGAGAGTTCCGCAAGAAATTCTGCGGCCTCTTCATCGATCAGCGCATCATAGGCGCCCATACCCTTTTCTTTATCATAAACGGCCCGTTCAATCAGCGCTCTGATATCCTCCCGCGACAACGGTTTCAATTCAAAAATAACGGAACGGGATATGAGCGCGCCGTTCACTTCAAAATACGGATTTTCCGTGGTCGCTCCGATCAAAATGATCGTACCGTCCTCGACAAACGGCAGCAGATAATCCTGCTGTCCTTTATTAAAGCGATGGATCTCATCGATAAACAGGATCGTTTTTCTGCCGTACATGCCGCCTGCGTTCTTCGCCTGCTCTATCACGGCTTCCATATCCTTTTTGCCTGCCACGGTCGCGTTGATCTGCGTAAATTCCGCGCTGGTCGTATTGGCTATAACCCTCGCAAGCGTCGTTTTGCCGGTTCCCGGCGGGCCGTAAAAGATAATGGAACTGAGTTTATCCGCCTGGATCGCGCGGTAAAGCAGTTTATCCTTCCCGACAATATGCTGCTGCCCCACAACTTCATCAAGCGTCATGGGCCTTATTCTTGCGGCTAACGGCGACTCTTTTTCCATATTTGTATTTCTCATATATTCGAATAGATCCATATCCGTTCACGCTCTCATGCTGACAATTCTGTGATTTACCGTTTTTTTAATATGATGCAAATGCGCATACTATTTATATATTATCATTTCATGGGAAAGAGCGCAAATAAATTTTACGAATTTGTTACAAATTGTTAATCTTGCGGGAAATAAAAGAAATATTTTTCTTCGCAATACCTGACAGCCATTCTAACGAAAACTGTTTTCCACAACGCCCGGAAGCAAAGTATAAACTGAACATCCGATCTTTTCTTCAAACAACGCTTTCAGCTCCAGAATTTTTTCCCATCTTTTTATTGTTGCCGGGTGAAAACCATAGCGTATTGTCACATCTACAAATCTCTTTTCCAAAAGACAGAAACCCGTAGGCATAGACAGGGCGTCACATAGCTGCACCAGACGGTCATAGTCATCATAGACAGCCGTTGCGACAAACTCTTTCATAAACAGATAATCCTCTTCCCTGACATCAAACTTACCGATAGAAGTCTCAATATCCTGTATCATAAACGCATGGGATATACAGATCTGCGCTGCTTTTTCCCAGCCGCGCTCCATACAGTAACGATAACCGTCTATCAGATGCTTTTCCGAACTCACCCCGGCATAACGCCCGATGTCGTGTATCAGTCCGAAAAGATAAGCCTGCTCAGCAGATAACTTTGTACAGTGATGCGCAATATTTCTACAGGCTTCGGCTACGTATCGGGAATGGTCTATCCATGCCCCCGGATTGGATTCCGACGCTTCTTTCAGCGCCAGTTCTGCGCTCTGTCTGTTTAGCTCCATCTTAGCTCCTTTCCTATGAACCGTATATTAGGAGATTGCGAAACACCGCGGCAGAAAAAAAGTTTCTGCTGAAGCGTTTCGCAATCGCCTGGAATCATATATAAACATTCTGCAAGTTCAGAATCATTATACTGCAGATAACGTGGAAAAAATATTTCATTTCTGCCTTTATATATCACAATCCTGCCATTTCTTCCGGTATTCTAATGGCGTACAGTGCGCATATTCCCGAAAAACTTTCCCAAAATAACTGCTGCTCCCCAGACCACAGGCATGGCTGATTACCGTAACGGGTTCCTGTCCTCTTACCAGCATCCGGCAGGAAACAACACCTTTCCTCCCGGCGTATCATATTCAAGACTGCCGCTTTCCATATAAAAAAGTTCTACGGCCTTGTGCCAGTGCCACGGCACATAGCGCCCTGCATAATTGTCAAGTTCCGCCCTTGAAGCAATATAGGGGAAATCGTTTGCAAAACCGGGAAGTAATTCTTCCTTGCTGCCATTATAAAATTCAATGTTATGAATATTTTTCATATCTGTCCACCTGCACATCCATAATCCCAAACAGCATTTAGAAAGAAAAACGCAAGCCTGAAAGCCTGCGTTTTATACATTATCGTTTATTCGTTTCAGCGTTTTACCCGGAACATCCTCGTCAGATCTCTCAGAAGTCCTGCCTGATTGCTCAAGGATTCGCTCGTTGCAGCGCTTTCCTGTGCCGTCGCAGAGTTTGTCTGTACCACATTGGAGATCTGGCCGATCTTCTCCTGGACCTCACTGATGGAATCCGCCTGATTACGGGCTGCTTCGGCGATTCTGTTTGTTGTTTCAACAATCTCACCCGTTCCCGACACTGCCGTCAGCAGATTTTCTGCCGTTTCACTGGCAATTTCCGAACCGTGTTTTACCGCCGCAATAGAATGCTCGATCAGCGCCGTCGTAGACTTTGACGCTTCCGAACTCTCACCGGCAAGTTTTCGTACCTCTTCCGCCACGACCGCAAAACCTTTGCCGGCCGATCCGGCACGAACTGCCTCTACAGCTGCATTTAAAGCAAGAATATTCGTCTGGGACGCGATATTTTCGATTGTACTGATGATCTTACCGATCTCACTCGAACTTTCGCTGATATCCGACATTGCCTTTATCATTTCCTGCATCTTCCGGTTGCTTTCCGAAAGCTGCGCACTGACTATTTCCACTTTCTGGCTTGCCTGTGCCGCATTGTCAGCCGTCTGACCGACCTGTGAAGAAATCTCCTGAATATTTCTGTCCAGTTCTTCCACTGCACTGGCCTGTTCTACCGCTCCCTGGCTGAGCATCTGTGCAGCCGCCGCCATCTGTTCGGAACCGTTTGACACCTGCTCCGTACTTTCCACGATCTGCGACATCGTACTGTTCAGATTTTCGAGTATCCCATCCAACGACTCTTTTATAGAAGTGAAATCCCCTACATAATCCTGTTTCGTACTGGTAACCAGATTGCCTTCGGAAATAGACTGCAATATTTCCGCAATTTCACCGATATATCCTTTCAGCCTTTGAATCGTATTTTCAAACGTGCGTGCCAAAAATCCGATCTCATCATTTGAACGGATATTTACGCTCATATCCTTATGATCGGCCAGACCGAGTTTCCCCTGTTCCATTGTCTGTGCCAGTGCCGTAAGTTTGGATAACGGACCGGAAACTGCCAGTCTGATAAACCCTGCTAACAGTAAAATACTGACGATCACCAGGATCACGCCTACAATACAGGCTGCCTTTATGGTGTTGCTGATCTGCGAAACCGCATCTTCCATAGATATACCCGCAAAGATCAATCCGGTTATTTTACCGGTATCGTCTTTGATCGGTACATATGAACACAGATGATCCATATTCAGGATCTGGGCATTTCCCACATATGACTGCCCTTTGTTAAGTATCAGATCCGACAATTCACCGGACAGCTTCGTTCCTACCGCCCGCTCGCCGTTTTCCTGCACGATTGTTGTATACATGCGCACGTCTCCATGAAAGATCGTAAATTCACAGCCTAACTGCTCCTTTAACTCATCTAACATCTGTGTCTTGTCCTCTGAGCCGGAATAATGCTCCAGCTGGTATGCCAGCATATTGGTGCCGTTCACGCATTGATTCCGCAGTAACCCCATTGTCAGACTATAAAACATGGAAACACACAAAGCGACGACCACTATCATGCTGACTATCTGCAAAACTGCCGCCACAACATTCAATTTCCGTCCAAGATGCAACATTCTTCTGTTTCTTTCACTCTTCACTTCATCCACTCCCATATTATATTTCGGACTTCCTTTCCTGACGGTCCCTGATCTTTCCGCGCTGACAGGCAGAACAGATCAAAGAAGGAAAATCATCCGTTCCACTTTCATTATAATATATTACCTATTTCTATTAAGAATTTCAATAGTAAAAATCATGAGTTCCTGCAAAAAACAGTCGTAAATTTCAGCAAAGAGCGAAATGACTATCGCAGTAGTATTTCCCCTTGACAACGCATGACTATCGTGATAGTATCATCTCATAACTACTATTGCAGTAGTCATTATTTTTTTATGATTTCCAACCGAACAGACAACAGCCGAAAGGAGCAAATATGAGCTTAAAGTTATTTGACTCGGAACTAAAAGTAATGGAAGTGTTATGGCGCGAAGGCACTTTAACGGCCGGACAGATTGCAGGCATCCTAAAAGAAGAAACCGGCTGGAACCGGAATACGACCTACACCGTCATTAAAAAGTGCATCGAAAAAGGCGCCGTAGAACGCACGGAACCGAAATTTGTCTGCAAAGCGGCAGTATCCAAAGAAGAGATTCAGGCCTATGAAACAGAAGAACTGATTGAGAAAATGTTTGACGGCTCCAGGCAAAAGTTTTTTGCCGCTTTTTTATCCGAAAATACCCTGACAGACGACGAACTGGCACAGTTAAAAGAACTTATAGACAATATGGAATGAGGTGAAACGAATGTTTCTTCAAATGAGTGTCACAGTGAATATTATCCTGCTTGGGAGCCACCAGTTTCCTGCTTGAGATCCACCCGGAAATTTCTGACTTCAGAGCCATTTAGAACACAAGATATAGTGGTACTGCCCCTGTTAGTTTCAAAATTAACAGAGGCAGTTTTTTTTATCTAAAATGATTCTTATGGTTTTATTTCATCAACAAGCTTTTTAGCTTCTTTGAGTCATACAGCTTTCTCAGATTCGTTTCATTCATGGGGATTTCATAAGCATTATGGATAGATTCTGCCCATGGTGGAATCCGCCTCTGAGCCTGTTATGCCGTTCATCTACAGGATACTGTCCGACAAAGATGGCAGAATTGTTGTGGCTGCACTGTCTAAACAGTTCATAGATCCTGTTGTCGTTCCACTCTGAAATACCCTCCTATGACCTGCCTGACTTCAAGAATAACTATAAGAAGATTTATAATGAAATCAAATATGTGTGGTGCCACAAGATGTTGTGGTGGTTCTGAAGGTAAAAAATATTATTTCCAAATGACTCTCAAGTGGGAAACTGATGGCTCCCAAGATAGATAATATTCACAAGCCTCTCATCCTCTGGTATCTGATAGAAAAACCGCTCCACTACATGGAGCTGCAACGTATGATCCCGAAAGCAACACCCAAAATGCTGTCGCAGCAGTTACATGATTTGGAAGAATGCGGGATGCTGCACCGGGAAGTCATCCCGGACAAGCCGCCCAGGACACTATACTCCCTCACCCCATTTGGACGCAGCTTCATTCCCGTACTGGATGCCATGTGCGATTGGGGCGCAGGCTTTTTAGATGGGTTAGACATCCAACCACCGTGCTGTACAAAAAATTCAGCAGGAGAACCTTGACTGGCTTTCCTGCTGTTCTTTTCATATCTGTATATCCGGCTCCAATGAGAAAACCCCGTTTTTAAATACAAGCCGGGAAACTGATGCGTTTTTTACCTCCCCCAATTTGCCTAACTGCTCCGGCGCAAATAAATGGATTATTGTCTTTATGGCAAGGGCATGGGTTACTATCAGAATATTGCTGCTTTCCTCCATTCCATGCCTTTGGGCAGTATCCATGAATGCAGCTTTCAGGCGTTCTTCTATTGCCTGGAATGGCTCCGCCATTCCTGTCGTATCATGTTCATAAAGGACATCCGCAACATCGGGGAGCCGCTGATTCAGCTCTGCAAAAGACGCTCCTCCCAGCCAGTCCGATACATTCTTTAAG